>Ga0213876_10000026_pt1 | contig 231892 bp, 195 predicted proteins | sample BarmaccomBMRX_R9_FD_160113 | JGI IMG/M metagenome (GOLD analysis project Ga0213876, IMG submission 160113) | Root-associated microbial communities from Barbacenia macrantha in rupestrian grasslands, the National Park of Serra do Cipo, Brazil - RX_R9 | ecosystem: Host-associated > Plants >... | reverse complement strand
TGTTAAAGAGCAGTGCAACGCGGCTTTCGCTCACCGTTGCGAGGTGGCGTATATTACGCTTTCCTCTTTCAGAGTCAACCCGTTATTTCAGGATTTTTCTCTTCAACCGACCCGGCTGTTTGTGTGAAGTGATTCACATCCGCCGTGTCGATGGAGGCGCATTATAGGCAGCCCACGATGAATGACAAGCGAAAAAATGCATTTTTATTTCAACCGCTCATCTTTTCATCATAACGGTTACTTTTGTTGCTTTTTGATAGCCGCGGGCAGGTCCGCAAGGCTATTAATCACCCAATCTGCCGCATTTTCCGCCTCTGGCGTGACGGGCTTGCCGGTACGCACCAATACTTTCATTCCCACATCAGCAGCGGTAGCCGCCTGCATATCTTCGAGTTTGTCACCCACCATATAAGAAGCAGACATATCAATGTGCAGATAGTCTCGAGCAGAAATGAGCATGCCCGGATGTGGTTTACGGCAGTCACATACCTGGCGGAACTCTTCTACCGTCCCCTGAGGGTGGTGCGGGCAATAGTAAATACCATCCAGCTCGACATCGCGATCGGCCAGCGACCAGTCCATCCACTCGGTGAGCGTTTCAAATTGCGCCTCGGTGAATTTACCGCGTGCGATACCGGACTGATTGGTCACAACCACCAGCGCGAAGCCCATGGCTTTCAGCTCGCGCATGGCGTCAATGACACCGTCTATAAATTCGAAGTTATCAATTTCGTGCACATAACCGTGGTCGACATTAATAGTGCCATCACGGTCGAGGAAAATTGCGGGTACTGATTTTGCCACCGGGTTGCTCCTGAAAAAGGCATGTGGGCGTAGTATCTCATGTTTCACCGCACAGGAAAGTGCTCATCGCGCAGGGTTCGATTGATTTAGACGTCTGGATGCCTTAACATCCGCCTTGTTTACGGTCATCACCCGTAACAGGCAGAACAAAATGCCACGGCTAACTCTCATACGATAAAAATAATCTGATGATTAAACTTTCCAATATAACCAAAGTATTCCAGCAGGGAACTCGCACCATTCAGGCGTTGAACAATGTCAGCCTGCATGTTCCTGCCGGGCAAATTTATGGCGTCATTGGTGCCTCTGGCGCCGGTAAAAGTACGCTTATTCGCTGCGTTAACCTGCTTGAGCGCCCGTCCCAGGGTAGCGTCCAGGTTGACGGCCAGGAACTGACAGCCCTTTCAGAAGCACAACTCACTAAAGCTCGCCGCCAGATTGGCATGATCTTCCAGCACTTTAATTTACTCTCTTCCCGCACCGTGTTTGGTAACGTCGCATTGCCACTTGAGCTGGATAACACGCCGCGCGAAGAGATTAACCGTCGCGTCAAAGAATTGCTGGACCTGGTTGGACTGGGCGACAAACACGACAGCTATCCGGCGAATCTGTCCGGTGGTCAAAAGCAGCGTGTGGCCATTGCCCGCGCACTGGCGAGCAATCCGAAAGTACTGCTGTGTGATGAAGCCACCAGCGCACTGGACCCGGCAACTACGCGTTCCATTCTGGAGTTGTTGAAAGACATCAACCGTCGCCTGGGCCTGACGATTCTGCTCATTACCCACGAAATGGATGTCGTAAAACGCATTTGCGACTGCGTTGCCGTTATCAGTAATGGTGAACTGATCGAACAGGACACAGTAAGTGAAGTGTTCTCTCATCCCAAAACGCCGCTGGCCCAGCAGTTTATTCAGTCAACGTTGCACCTGGATATCCCTGACGATTACCAGCAGCGCCTGAAAGATCAGCCACTGGCAGGCAGCGTACCGATGTTACGCATGGAATTCACCGGTCAATCGGTCGATGCCCCACTGCTTTCTGAGACCGCACGCCGCTATAACGTGAACAACAATATTATCAGTGCGCAGATGGATTATGCCGGTGGCGTGAAATTCGGCATTATGCTGACAGAAATGCACGGCGAGCCGCAGGATACGCAAGCCGCTATTGCCTGGCTTAAGGAACACCATGTGAAAGTAGAGGTGCTGGGTTATGTCTGAGGCAATGATGTGGTTACTGGCGCGTGGCGTCTGGGAAACGCTGGCAATGACCTTCGTATCCGGTTTCTTCGGCTTTGTGCTGGGTCTTCCGGTTGGCGTGCTGCTGTATGTCTCGCGTCCTGGACAAATTTCGGAGAATGCAAAACTCTACCGTACCATTTCGGCGCTGGTGAATATTTTCCGTTCGATCCCGTTCATTATTTTACTGGTCTGGATGATCCCGTTCACCCGTATTATCGTGGGGACGTCCATCGGCCTGCAGGCAGCGATTGTGCCTCTGACCGTCGGTGCAGCACCTTTTATTGCCCGTATGGTGGAAAACGCCCTGTTGGAGATCCCGACCGGCCTGATTGAAGCCTCCCGCGCAATGGGCGCAACCCCGATGCAGATCATCCGTAAGGTGCTACTGCCGGAAGCACTGCCGGGTCTGGTCAATGCAGCAACAATTACCCTGATTACCCTGGTGGGTTATTCCGCAATGGGTGGTGCCGTGGGCGCTGGCGGTCTGGGGCAGATTGGCTACCAGTACGGTTACATTGGCTATAACGCCATTGTGATGAATACCGTCCTGGCACTGCTGGTGATTCTGGTTTACTTAATTCAGTTTGCAGGCGATCGTATCGTTCGCTCTGTTACGCATAAATAACGTTGCTCACAACACAACGACTCTGAAAGAAAGGAAAAAACACATGGCTTTTAAATTCAAGACCTTTGCGGCAGTGGGTGCCCTGATTGGTTCTCTGGCTCTGGTAGGTTGTGGTCAGGACGAAAAGAATCCGAACCACATTAAAGTCGGCGTCATCGTCGGTGCTGAACAGCAGGTTGCCGAAGTTGCACAGAAAGTCGCGAAAGAGAAATACGGTCTGGACGTTGAGCTGGTAACCTTTAATGACTACGTTCTGCCGAACGAAGCGCTGAGCAAAGGCGATATCGATGCGAACGCCTTCCAGCACAAACCGTACCTGGATCAGCAGATCAAAGATCGTGGCTATAAACTGGTTGCTGTTGGCAATACTTTTGTTTACCCGATCGCAGGCTACTCCAAAAAAATTAAATCTATTGATGAATTGCAGGAAGGCGCTCAGGTCGCTGTACCGAACGATCCGACTAACCTTGGCCGTTCCCTGCTGCTGTTGCAGAAACAGGGCCTGATCAAATTGAAAGATGGTGTTGGCCTGTTGCCGACCGCTCTGGATATTACAGAGAACCCGAAAAACCTGAAAATTGTTGAGCTGGAAGCCCCGCAACTGCCGCGCTCGCTGGACGATGCACAAATCGCGCTGGCCGTTATTAACACCACCTACGCCAGCCAGATCAATCTGACGCCAGCAAAAGATGGTATCTTTGTCGAAGATAAAGACTCTCCGTACGTTAACCTGATCGTTACCCGCGAAGACAACAAAGACGCAGAAAACGTGAAGAAATTCGTTCAGGCCTATCAGTCTGACGAAGTCTACGAAGCAGCGAACAAAGTCTTCAATGGCGGTGCGGTGAAAGGCTGGTAATCCGGCCCGTCAGCAATATCCTTCAGGACGGGCTCATGCCCGTCTTGTCATTTGTGCAAGCTCCTGATTCAATAAGCGGCGTTAAGATCATTTTTTGAGGATATATTATGCGTGCTTTACCGATCTGTTTTTTAGCACTCATGCTGAGCGGCTGTTCAATGCTAAGCAGATCTCCTGTCGAACCTGTTCAAAGCACAGCAACCCCGCCTAAAACAGAACCAGCAAAACCGAAACCGCCGCGTCCGACGCCGGTTCGAATCATTACCAATGCTGAAGATTTGGTGGGTAAACCGTTCCGTGATTTAGGTGAAGTGACCGGTGACTCTTGCCAGGCAACCAATCAGGATTCACCACCGAACATCCCGACCGCCCGTAAACGCATGCAAATCAACGCATCAAAAATGAAAGCGAATGCGGTTCTGCTCCACAGCTGTGAAATCACCAGCGGTACGCCGGGTTGCTACCGTCAGGCTGTATGCGTAGGTTCAGCGCTGAACGTCACGGCGAAATGACCACATTTGCCATTGAGCAGATAGGTGTCATCCGCTCCCCCTATAAAGAAAAGTTTGCCGTTCCCCGCCAGCCTGGTCTGGTTAAACATGGAGGCGGCGAACTTCATCTGCTGCCTCCCTATAATCAGGCCGAAGCCGTCCGCGGGCTTGAGGCGTTCAGCCATCTCTGGATTGTGTTCATCTTCCACCAGACGATGGCTGGCGGCTGGCGTCCTACGGTACGCCCTCCCCGGCTCGGGGGTAATGCGCGGATGGGGGTTTTTGCCACGCGTTCAACCTTCCGTCCTAATCCGATTGGCATGTCTTTGGTGGAGCTTAAAGGCATTCACTGCGAGAAAGAGCGTGTCATTTTGCAACTGGGCAGTCTTGATCTCGTCGACGGCACGCCCGTCGTGGATATCAAACCCTATTTACCCTTTGCTGAGGCTCTGCCGCATGCCAGCGCCAGTTATGCGCAGCAGGCCCCCGTCGCGGAGATGGCGGTGTACTTCACGCCAGAGCTCGAAGCGGCATTTCCACAGTTAGAAAAGCGTTACCCGCAGTTAAGATCGTTTATTATTGACGTCCTGGCGCAGGACCCGCGCCCGGCATACCGTAAAGATGAGGAAATGGGGAAAACGTACGCGGTCTTGTTGCTGGATTTCAACGTGCGCTGGCGCGTGACCACAGCAGGTTTTGAAGTGTTTGCGCTGGAAGGCCGTTAATTTCTCCTCCCTCTACTTTTGGCATCTCTTTCTCGCTGGTAAACTGAATCACTTTTTTTGAATCAGGCTCCTTTTGAGTCTGTTCCAATCGTCCAAATGGAACCGTAACAACATGCGTACTAGCCAATACCTGCTCTCCACTCTGAAGGAGACACCTGCCGACGCCGAAGTCATCAGCCATCAGTTGATGTTGCGCGCCGGGATGATCCGCAAGCTGGCCTCCGGGTTGTATACCTGGCTGCCGACCGGCGTGCGCGTCCTGAAAAAAGTCGAAAACATCGTGCGTGAAGAGATGAACAACGCCGGTGCGATTGAGGTGTTAATGCCGGTCGTTCAGCCTTCTGAACTATGGCAAGAGAGTGGTCGTTGGGAGCAGTACGGCCCGGAACTGCTGCGTATTTCTGACCGTGGCGAGCGTCCGTTCGTACTCGGCCCGACTCACGAAGAAGTGATCACCGATCTGATTCGTAACGAGCTCAGCTCTTACAAACAGCTGCCGCTGAACTTCTTTCAGATCCAGACCAAGTTCCGTGACGAAGTACGTCCGCGTTTCGGCGTGATGCGTTCCCGTGAATTCCTGATGAAAGATGCCTACTCTTTCCATACTTCTCAGGAATCGCTGCAGGAAACCTACGACGCGATGTATGCCGCCTACAGCAAAATCTTTACCCGCATCGGGCTGGAGTTCCGCCCGGTTCAGGCAGATACCGGCTCTATCGGTGGTAGCGCGTCTCATGAGTTCCAGGTACTGGCGCAGAGCGGTGAAGATGACATCGTTTTCTCTGATACCTCTGACTATGCCGCCAACATCGAACTGGCAGAAGCTGTGGCGCCGAAAGCGCCACGTGCGGCGGCAACTCAGGAGATGACGCTGGTTGATACGCCGAACGCGAAAACCATCGCCGAGCTGGTTGAGCAGTTCAACCTGCCGATTGAAAAAACCGTCAAGACACTGCTGGTCAAAGCCGTTGAAGGCAGTAGCTACCCGCTGGTTGCCCTGCTGGTGCGTGGCGATCACGAACTGAACGAAGTAAAAGCCGAAAAATTGGCACAGGTTGCCAGCCCGCTGACTTTCGCGACCGAAGCTGAAATTCGCGCCGTGGTAAATGCAGGGCCAGGTTCGCTGGGGCCGGTAAACATGCCGATTCCGGTCGTTATTGACCGTACCGTTGCGGCAATGAGCGATTTTGCCGCTGGCGCTAACATTGATGGTAAGCACTACTTCGGTATCAACTGGGACCGCGATGTAGCAACCCCGGAAATCGCCGATATCCGTAACGTGGTTGCCGGGGACCCAAGCCCGGACGGTCAGGGTACGCTTCTGATCAAACGCGGTATCGAAGTGGGTCACATCTTCCAGTTAGGTACCAAATACTCTGAAGCGCTGAAGGCGTCCGTTCAGGGTGAAGATGGTCGTAACCAGATCCTGACCATGGGCTGCTACGGTATCGGGGTAACGCGTGTTGTGGCTGCGGCGATTGAACAGAACTTCGACGACCGCGGTATTGTATGGCCAGAAGCGATTGCACCGTTCCAGGTGGCAATTCTGCCAATGAACATGCACAAATCTTACCGTGTTCAGGAGCTGGCAGAGAAGCTCTATAACGAACTGCGCGCACAGGGTATCGACGTGCTGATGGACGACCGTAAAGAGCGTCCGGGTGTGATGTTCGCTGATATGGAGCTGATCGGTATTCCGCACACCATCGTGCTGGGCGACCGTAACCTCGACAACGACGATATCGAATACAAATACCGTCGCACTGGCGAAAAACAGATGATCAAGACGGGTGATATCCTGAATTACCTTGTCAGCGCCATCAAGGGCTAACAGTAAAAAGCCTCGCAAATGCGAGGCTTTTTTTATTGGTGATTACAATCTTTTCCGGCTATAAATTTCGCGTTTTTATCCGCCACCAGCGTCTTCTCCATCGCACCGTTATCCGTTTTCGGCTGTAGCGTGAAATGTCCTTCCACCTCCAGCAAAACCGGCTGCGAAGCCTGACCTGCCGCTGCTTTATATTGCTGTTCGAGCCGCGCATCGTTGCTGACCGCAATCCGTTTGCCCGTCATACAATCAGCAAACTCCGCCACACCACGAGTACGCGAATACATGCCACGCATCGCCATCGGCGTTGTCGGTAAGGTCGCCGCGACAGGCTGCAAGATATAATTTAGCTGTGAGCGAATCGGATTCCCTTCACGATCCAGCATTTCCAGCGCACTGCCTTTCGCACGGAAGTAAAGTTTCTCGCCACTTGCATCTGTCAGCACCAGCTTGTCCGCGGTGCGTGCCCATCGCCCGTAAGAGGCAAAATTTGATGGCGCTTTGCCACCCTGATAGCCCTGATTCATCACCCAGGTGCCATCTTTTTCAAGGAACAGTGAGGTTTCGATGCCTTCACAATCTGCGCACGGCAGAATACCGCGCCAGCTCTGTTGCATTGGCTTGAGCTTTTCAGCTCGCACGGGGGAGACGGTTTCCACCTCTCCCCGATTGTTGCACCCCATCAGCGCAAAGAGTGTCATTGCCACAGCCAAAGATACAATCGCTTTATTCACTCTTTCTTCCTTATGAACAGTTCTTATCTCGTCCGTCACTCCTGTGGGCGACGAACCTTCCCTCGTAGCGCTTTTACAGAAGATTTCTGCGCTTTTCCTGCCAGACGCCGCTCTTTCGATGCCCGTGTTGGACGGGTGGCCCGACGGCTTTTTTGCACCACCGTCAGTTCCCTGATTAACGCCACCAGCCGGGCAATCGCCGCTTCGCGATTCATTTCCTGGCTGCGGTATTCCTGCGCCTTAATGATCACGACGCCCTCGGCCGTTAAGAGATGATGCGTCGCTGACAGCAGCTTCTCTTTATAAAACTCGGGCAAGCTGGACGCACGAATATCAAAACGCAGATGGATCGCCGTAGAGGCCTTATTTACATGCTGCCCACCCGCCCCTTGCGCGCGAATCGCCGTAATCTCCAGCTCTTCATCAGGAATGCTGACCTGGCGGGATATCTCAATCATGCGTGCTGTTGCCAGGTCGTCAGGTGGATTTCCAGATTGGTTTGAGTGTCGCTCAGCCAGATAGTTCCTTCCTGGAGAGTAGCTTGCAGTGACATTGTCCGCTCCGCCAGCCCACTCAGCATCGCCAGTTGCTCATCATCCAGGTACCAGATACTCAGATTTTTAAATCCAGCGAGTTTGCTCTGGTTCTGCTGCCACCAGATTTGTGCCGCACGCGAGTTATAGGTGAATAGCGCCACCTCTTTCGACTGCGAACAGGCTTTCTTTAATCGCCGTTCGTCCGGCAATCCGAGTTCGATCCACAGATCGATACCCAGATGATCGTTGCGCAGCCACACTTCGGGCTCGTCATCCGCACACAGCCCACGGGTGAACTGTAGCCGTTCATCGGCGAATTTAATCCACGCCAACAGGCGCAGCATCATGCGCTCCTGCGTCTCGGAAGGATGACGGGCAAGCGTCAATGTGGCATCGAGAAATTGATTCCGGTCTAAATCCGCCACATTCACAGTAGCTTTATAAATGGTTGCTTTGAGCGCCATACCGCCTCCTTTGCATAACAGCGGCTATTGTAGCGAATAAAGATATAACGTGCTGTTATCTCTTATTCTGCGGTTAATTCATCACTCTGATAATGACCCGACGGGTATGGTATAGTCACCTTGCTAAACAGAGTTAATCTTCGTAGGCTTAATGGTATCTCACAGTAAAGCCAGGGTGCTGACAGGAGGACGTGTGGGAAATTATTGTGAGTTAATACGCCAGCGGTATGCGGAAATTGCCAGCGGAGACTTAGGGTATATCCCGGATGCGTTGGGGTGCGTATTGAAAGTTTTGAATGAAGTGGCTTCGGACGATGCCGTTTCAGAGTCGGTCAGGGAAAAGGCGGCGTATGCTGCCGCGAACTTACTGGTGAGCGATTATGTCAATGAATGATACCTATCAACCCATCAATTGCGACGACTATGACAACCTGGAACTCGCCTGTCAGCATCATCTCCTACTGACGCTCGAGCTCAAAGATGGCGAAACTTTGCAGGCAAAGGCCAGCGATTTAGTATCTCGCAAAAATGTGGAATATTTGGTTGTTGAAATTGCAGGAACAACGCGCGAACTGCGTCTCGACAAAATTGCCAGCTTTAGTCATCCGGAAATCGGCACCGTCGTGGTGAGCGAATCCTGACAGCACTTTCGGGCAGCGCTGACTGCCCGTTACTTCTGCCACATTAGCCGTACGCCAGGCTGCCCATTTTCTGCTTTCCCCTCCTGCGTGACAAACACGCCTGCAGCAGCAATCAGCGACTCACCGTAAAACAGTAGTGGTGTTGTATCCCGACGCCACGGTGCCACGCCTAACTCCTGCCAGATCTTTTTAAGTTTACGGCCACCGTTACGCCCCTGGATGTGCAAGGTTCCCGTCGCCTGAAAGCGTACCGATACCACTTCGTCAGCGTCCGGTGGCCTCAGTTCATCGCCCGGTACAAGGCGCAGAACGCCAAGCCTATCCGGCAACGTCAGCGGCAAAAAAGGATCAGTCCACTGCAAAACTTTTTCGCGCTGGCCCGCAAGCGCCTTAACCCACCACAAATAACCCTGATAACGGCGGATTTCATGATCGCCAAGACGCAAGCATGGCGCAGCATCCTCTCTGGCTAACGCCACCTCTTGCCAGACCCGTAGCAACATTTCCCGGGAAGGCATCGGCGCCTGCTGCGCGGAAAGCCAACGCCGTAAGATAGCGGCACGCCGTGCCGCACTTAACGTTTCCAGCGCCGCAATCGACAGCCCGCCGTCACGGTGCGTCGCCGCCGCAAGTTCGTCTGCCAGCAGTTCATCCAGCAATTGCTCCTGCTCGCCGCACAAGGCCGCGCTCCGGGCGACCGCATCGGCAAAATGCGGCCAGCGGGCATTCAATGCAGGCAGAACGCGTAAACGCAGGAAGTTGCGGTCATAGGCATCATCAGCATTACTCTCGTCTTCAATCCATGACAACCCATGTTGTTGCGCCCAGCGAAGAAGGGCTTCGCGTGTTTCGTTCAACAACGGTCTGAGGAGCATAGTGTCGGCAAACGGCAGCGTTTCCGGCATACCCGCAAGACCGGCCGGACCACTCCCCCGCTTAAGCGCCAGTAAAAACGTCTCGCACTGGTCATCAAGATGCTGGGCGGTGAGCAGCAATTCTCCGGGGACTAACGCCTGAGTAAAGGCGGCATAGCGGGCTTTTCTCGCCTGCGCTTCAATTCCATTGCCTTCATCCACCAGTTGTACCCGATGAACAACAAGCGGCACCTGCCAGCCATCGCAGACCTGCTGACAATGAGCAGCCCAGGCATCCGCATTGGGGCTTAATCCGTGGTGAATATGAATCGCACGCAGGGAAATGTCCGGCTGCTGATGACGCCACTGCACCAGACGGTGCAACAGTACTGTCGAATCGAGCCCGCCGCTAAACGCCACCAAAAACTGGCGTTGATGGACAGGCAAGCGAGAAAGTAAGGGCATGATCATGGCATTAACCGAAACGGAAATCATGCCCGGCACGTTACCGGGCATTCCTGTGACTGGCAAGGCTTACTGCTGATAGAGTTCCAGCGGAAGGTTGTCAGGATCTTTAAAAAAGGTAAAGCGCTTACCGGTGTAAGGGTCAACACGAATCGCTTCGCACGAGACATTGTGCGCTTGCAGGTGAGCAACCGCCTGATCAATATCCACAACGCTAAAGGCCAGATGACGCAATCCGCAGGCTTCCGGCCCACTCGGACGTGCTGGCGGAAAGGGAAACGAAAACAACTCAATGACATACTGGCCATTCAGCGCCAGGTCTCCTTTCCAGGAGTCACGCTCTTCACGATAAACTTCGCTTTGCAGCGTAAAACCCAGGATATCGCAATAGAACGCTTTACTCTTTACATAATCCGTCGCGATGATGGCTATGTGATGTACCTGTTTTAAACCCAGCATAGTGTCTCCTTTTGTCTTTGCGCACGTTACCGTTGTGACAGGTAGCCCGCAAGAGGCTACGGTCTTTTTAAGACACGTACCCAATAGACGCCATCTTCTCCCCGCTTCGCGCCATGGATATCCGTTTCAAAACCCGGATAGTGCCGCCCTATCGCACAGAGCATTAACAGGAAATCCAAAACCGAGCGGCTCGCTTCGGTGATCATCTCCCCTGGCATCAATAACGGCACGCCAGGCGGGTAAGGTAAGATCATATTGGCGGAGATGCGTCCGGTAAGCCTTTCCAGTTCAATGGTTTCAACATCACCACGGATTTGCTGCTGCCACGCCTGATGCGGGGTCAGCTTCATTTCCGGCAACACATCAAACGCCCGCAGCATCAGTTGCGGCAGATCGTGCTGGCGAATCAATTTATGGATGCCCTGCGCAAGATCCTGGATCCGCATATTGCGGTAGAAGTCGGGATCTTCGGCATACAGATCCGGCAGCATGTTCTTCACGCGTAAATTGAGATCGTAGGCACGCTTGAACTCCATTAACCCACGCAGCAGGCCCATGGCACGGGTTTTGTCGATACCGATACTGAACAGGAACAACAGGTTGTAAGGACCCGTTTTTTCAACTACCACGCCGCGCTCATCAAGAAACTTGGCCACCAGCGCCGCCGGGATCCCCTCTTCACTCATATTGCCTTGTTCATCCATACCCGGCGTCAGAATAGTCACCTTGACCGGATCGAGGAACATGTGGTCTTCGTCAGCATCGCGGAAGCCGTGCCAGCTTTCCCCCGGCGCTACCGGCCAGCAATCGGCCTCATTGATCTCCTCAGGCTGCCAGATATCAAAGAACCAGCCATCGGCTTCATCTTTTAACCGCTGCACCTCTTTTCGGAAATGCAAAGCGCGCTCAACCGAACGGTTAATCAGCCGTTTACCGGGGTTACCGCGCAACATTGCCGCCGCGGTCTCAATGGAGGCCACCAGCGGATAGCTTGGCGAGGTAGAAGTGTGCATCATAAAGGCTTCGTTAAAGGTATCTTCGTCATACTCACCTTTCACATGGATAAGCGAGGCCTGCGAAAACGCCGCCAGCATTTTGTGCGTCGATTGCGTTTCGAAAATCACTTTCCCCGGTACCCGCTCACCGCTCATGCCGCTCTTCCCGGCATAAATCGGATGAAAGTTGGTGTACGGCACCCAGGCGGAATCGAAATGAATAGAAGGCACATCCAGCGTTTTTTTAATCCAGTCAGTGTTGTATAGCAGCCCATCGTAAGTGGAATTGGTAATTACCGCATGCACTGGCCAGGTTGCACCTGCGGTTGCAGCAATCTTTTGTTCAATGCTGGCATGGGTGAATTCCCGGCGCGGAATACCGCCCAGAATCCCCAGCGCGTTACGTCCCGGTTTTAACCACAGCGGCGTAACGTCGCTCATCATTAACAGATGGGCCAGTGACTTGTGGCAATTGCGATCAATCAGCAGCGTACTGCCCACCGGTGCGGCGTACATACCCACAATTTTATTGGAGGTGGAGGTGCCGTTGGTGACCATATAACTTTGCTCAGCGCCAAAGGTGCGGGCTATATACTCTTCGGCTTCCAGATGCGGCCCGCTATGGTCCAGAAGCGAGCCCAGTTCAGTGACTGAGATAGACACATCCGCTTTTAGTGTGTTGCCACCGAAGAAATCATAAAACAGGCAGCCAACAGGGCTTTTCAGGTAGGCCGTACCCGCCATGTGGCCTGGCGTGCAGAAAGTGTATTTTCCTTCTTTCACATAGGTAAAGAGCGCTTTGGTAAAGGGCGGCGTGATGTTATCGAGATACTCTTTTGTGTACTGCCCGATACGTGTTGCAATGTCATCGGCCATCCCCAGGGCATATTCAAAAAACCACAGCGCCATCCGCATATCTTGTGCGCTGACATCCAGCGTCGAATGGGTGTTGATAAAGGCATAAAGGGGAAGATATTCGTTAAGCTGGTTGATATCGCTGCATAAATCGAGTGTGTACTCGTCCCAGTCGAAAATGACGCCGCAGATACGCGGATTGTGTTCGATGAATTTCAGCAGGTCACTGCTGTTCTGTGGCCAGATTATCTGAAACCCTTGCGCCTGGAGCGCCTTCTCAAGCTCCTTGATCGGCTCATCTTTGTAAAAGACGCCGTGCGGCCCCATGATGGCAATAATGTTCACGGTTACCTCCTGAAAAAAACCTAAGTTAATCATAGCTGAGGTAAACAGGGGGTATAAAAAAAGCCACAACACTGTGTGGCTTTTCAGAATGATCTTTCAATGCTTATCAGGCGTAACCGTAGCTCATCAGACGCTGGTAACGGCGATTACGCAGATCGTCTTTGCTCAGCACGTCCAGATCCGCCAGATCCGCAATCAACTGCGCTTTCAGAGAGGCCGCGATGGCTTCCGGGTTACGGTGTGCGCCGCCTAACGGTTCCGGAATGATCGAGTCGATCAGTTTCAACTCTTTCAGACGCGGTGCAATGATACCCATTGCGTCGGCAGCCAATGGTGCTTTGTCTGCGCTTTTCCACAGAATGGACGCACAGCCTTCCGGCGAGATAACGGAATAGGTGCTGTATTGCAGCATATTCACTTTGTCACCCACGCCAATGGCCAGCGCACCGCCAGAACCACCTTCGCCGATAACGGTACAAATGACCGGTACGCTCAGACGGGACATTTCACGCAGGTTACGCGCGATCGCCTCAGACTGACCACGCTCTTCCGCGCCCACGCCAGGGTATGCGCCTGGGGTGTCGATAAAGGTGATGATCGGCATATTGAAACGTTCAGCCATTTCCATCAGGCGCAGCGCTTTGCGATACCCTTCCGGTGCTGGCATACCAAAATTGCGGCGAATTTTTTCTTTGGTTTCACGTCCTTTCTGGTGGCCGATAATCATCACCGGGCGACCGTCAAGGCGAGCGATACCACCAACGATGGCTTTGTCGTCCGCATAAGCGCGGTCGCCAGCCAGCTCGTCGAATTCATCAAATGCGAGGCGGACATAATCCAGGGTGTATGGACGCAGCGGATGGCGTGCCAGCTGAGCGACTTGCCATGCACCAAGATCGGCAAAGATTTTGCGCGTCAGCTCTACGCTTTTTTCACGCAGACGATGCACTTCTTCATCGATGTTAATATCCAGTTTTTCATCCTGACGACTTACTGACGTCAGAGAATCGATTTTCGCTTCCAGCTCGGCAATCGGCTGTTCGAAATCAAGGAAATTCAGACTCATAGTATTCCTGTATTAGTCAAACTCCAGTTCCACCTGCTCCGAACCAATGAGGCCACGGAGATCGTTTAATAAACGATCGCTCGGAGAGACACGCCACGTTGCGCCGAAACGTAATCGTGCACGTGCATCCGCCCTCTGATAGTAGAGATGTACTGGAATGGTCCCCGAGCGATGGGGTTCCAGAGACTGACGGAGTCGGTTCAAAAGCTGGTCATCAATTTGCCTGTCCGTCAGCGAGATAGCAAGCCCGCGCGCATATTTTTCACGAGCTTCGTCAATGTCCATCACTTCGCGGGCGGTCATTTTAAGCCCCCCGCTGAAGTCATCAAAGCTGACCTGTCCGCTGACGATCAGTATGCGGTCTTTTTCCAGCAGTTGCTGATATTTGTCCAGAGCGTCCGTGAACAACATCACTTCCAGACGCCCGGAACGGTCATCCAAAGTACAGATGCCAATACGATTGCCGCGCTTGGTGACCATAACCCGCGCAGCAATCACCAGCCCCGCCGCCGTGGTGACCTTGCCACGTTCGGTCGGGTGCATGTCTTTTAGTCGGTAACCACCGACGTAACGATCGATCTCTTTCAAATACTGGGTGATCGGATGCCCGGTCAGGTACAACCCCAGGGTTTCACGTTCACCGTCCAGCACCACCTGCTCTGGCCACGGCTGGCAACTGGCGTAAGACTGTTCCACCTGTTCGGGTTCTTCTGCCAGGACACCGAACATATCCGCCTGACCAATCGCTTCCGCTTTCGCATGCTGGTCGGCGGCTTTCAACGCGTCGGCCAGCGAGTTCATCAGCGCGGCACGATGCGGCCCAAGGCGGTCAAACGCCCCAGACATTATCAGTTTTTCCAGCACCCGGCGATTGAGTTTTTTGGTGTCGGTACGGGCACAGAGATCAAACAGTTCCCGGAAATAGCCGCCGTTATTACGAGCCTCGAGGATCGCTTCAATCGGGCCTTCACCCACGCCCTTGATAGCTCCAATGCCGTAAACAATTTCACCGTCGTCATTCACGTGGAAATGGTACAGACCAGAGTTGATATCCGGCGGCAGGATCTTGAGCCCCATGCGCCAGCATTCGTCCACCAGGCCTACCACCTTCTCGGTGTTGTCCATATCGGCAGTCATTACCGCCGCCATAAACTCTGCCGGATAGTGCGCTTTCAGCCACAGCGTCTGGTATGAGACTAAAGCATAGGCAGCAGAGTGCGATTTGTTAAATCCGTACCCGGCGAATTTCTCCACCAGGTCGAAGATTTTCATCGCCAGCTCGCCGTCAACGCCATTTTTCTTCGCCCCTTCTTCGAAGGTCCCGCGCTGCTTGGCCATCTCCTCCGGCTTTTTCTTACCCATCGCACGACGCAGCATGTCCGCACCGCCGAGGGTATAGCCAGAAAGCACCTGGGCTATCTGCATCACCTGTTCCTGATACAAGATGATGCCGTAGGTCGGCTCCAGTACCGGTTTCAGGCTCTCATGCTGCCACTGTACGTCCGGGTAGGAAATCTCTTCGCGCCCGTGCTTACGGTCGATAAAGTTATCCACCATTCCCGATTGCAGTGGGCCCGGACGGAACAGGGCCACCAGGGCTATCATATCTTCGAAGCAGTCAGGCTGCAGACGCTTGATCAAGTCTTTCATGCCGCGGGATTCAAGCTGGAAGACCGCTGTGGTTTCCGAGCGCTGCAGCATGTCGAAGCTTTTCTTGTCATCGAGCGGGATAGCGGCGATATCAAGCGGTGGCTCGCCGTTCTTCTCTCGGCGGGCGTTGATCATCTCCAGCGCCCAGTTGATGATGGTGAGTGTACGCAGCCCCAAGAAGTCGAACTTCACGAGACCCGCGTATTCCACGTCGTTCTTATCAAACTGGGTGACCGGATGTTGCCCCGCTTCATCACAATAGAGCGGTGCAAAATCGGTGATTTTGGTCGGCGCGATAACCACGCCACCGGCGTGTTTACCGGCGTTACGCGTGACGCCTTCCAGCTTACGCGCCATATCAATTAGCGCCCTGACTTCCTCGTCAGCCTCGTAGATTTCTGGCAGTTGCGGTTCCGCTTCAAAGGCTTTCGCCAACGTCATACCAGGATCGGGCGGAACCAGCTTAGAAATACGATCCACAAAGCCGTACGGGTGCCCCAGCACGCGGCCTACGTCGCGAATAACCGCTTTTGCCGCCATCGTACCGAAGGTAATGATCTGCGATACCGCATCACGCCCGTACATATCTGCTACGTGCTCGATAACCTGATCGCGTTTTTCCATACAGAAGTCGACGTCAAAGTCGGGCATTGAGACACGTTCCGGGTTAAGGAAACGTTCGAACAGCAGATCGAACTCCAGTGGGTCGAGGTCGGTAATTTTCAGCGCATAGGCTACCAGCGACCCCGCACCAGAGCCTCGCCCCGGGCCTACCGGTACACCGTTATCTTTCGACCACTGGATAAATTCCATAACGATAAGGAAGTAGCCCGGAAACCCCATCTGGTTAATAACCTGGAGTTCAATATCCAGACGTTCATCATACTCAGGGCGTTTCTCTTTACGGACCGCCTCATCCGGGAAAAGGAATGCCAGGCGCTCTTCCAGACCCTCTTTCGACTTCGCGACAAGAAAATCTTCGGTGGTCATATCCCCGGTCGGGAACTGAGGCAGGAAGTACTCGCCCAGACGCACCGTGACGTTACAACGTTTGGCGATTTCTACCGTGTTTTCGAGCGCTTCCGGGATGTCAGAGAAAAGCTCACACATCTCGTCTTCGCTGCGCATATATTGCTGCGCAGAGTAATTACGCGGACGCTTGGGGTCATCAAGGGTAAAGCCGTCGTGAATCGCGACACGGATTTCATGGGCATCAAAGTCGCCCGCATCGATAAAACGCACGTCATTGGTCGCCACAACAGGCAGACCGCGTTCTTCGGCGAGCCGTACCGCCGCATGCAAATAGTTCTCTTCGTCCGCGCGACCGGTACGAATCAGTTCGAGATAATAGTTGTTGGGGAAATGCTCTTCGTAAAACGCCACGCACTGCTCGACCAGCGCGCTATTACCGCGCATCAGGCTTTTACCAACATCCCCCATCCGGGCACCAGACAACAGGATCAGCCCGTCTTTCAGCTCAACCAGCCAGTCGCGGTCAATCCACGGCCCCGCCGCCCCGTATCCACGCTGATAGGCACGAGAAATTAGCAGCGTCAGGTTTTGATAGCCGACATTGTTTGCTGCCAGTACAGTGAGCTGCGTCAGTTCGTCCGCGAGTAGTTCGCTCTGAACATGAAAATCGGCCCCCACAATCGGTTTTAACCCCGCGCCATGGGCCGTTCCGTAGAACTTCACCAGGCCACACAGGTTGGTAAAATCGGTGATCGCCAGCGCTGGCATGCCGAGCGCGGCCGCCTTTTTCACCAGCGGCCCGGTTTTCGCCAGCCCGTCTATCATGGAGTAGTCGCTATGCACCCGCAGGTGTACGAAACGTGGTTCAGCCATTTTCAGATCTCTTCACGTCACAGAATCAGGACACAAGGCCCAGCACGCGTTTGACGGGCGCAAAGCTGCGCCGATGATGTTCCGTTGCGCCATGCTCAGCCAGTTTTTCCAGATGGAAAGCGGTTGGATAGCCTTTATGCTGCGCGAAACCGTATTGAGGAAAAGTCAGATCGAGCGTGGCCATTTCTGCATCACGGGTGACCTTCGCCAGAATGGAGGCGGCGCTGATTTCAGGCACCCGACTGTCACCTTTTACAACCGCCAGCGAAGGCATCGGCAGTTTGGGGCAACGGTTGCCATCAATAAGAACATACTCCGGAATAATACCCAAACCAGCGACCGCACGCTGCATTGCCAGCATCGTGGCATGCAGAATATTTAACTCGTCGATTTCGTGCGGCTCCGCACGGCCCAGACTCCAGGCCAGCGCCTTCTCTTTGATCTCGTCAAACAATGCCAGACGGCGTTTCTCAGATAGTTTTTTCGAGTCATTAAGACCGATAATAGGACGCGCCGGATCGAGGATAACTGCAGCAGTCACCACTGCGCCAACCAACGGGCCGCGTCCAACTTCATCCACACCGGCAACCAGGTGTGTATGGGGGTAAATAAATTCCATCATTGTGCCAACTCCAGTACGGCATTTGCGGCCTGCTCATCGGCATTACAGCGGATCTGCAGATGCAGCTCCCGGAAAATATCGTGCATCGCATGGCTGGTTTTGCCATTTGCCAACAGGGGAAGTAACGCATCAGCCAGCGCCTGAGGCTGACAGTCATCCTGCAGCAGCTCTTTAACAAGCTCACGACCCGCCAGTAAATTGGGCAGCGAAACGTAATCGGTTTTAACCAGACGCTTCGCCAGCCAGAAGGTAAACGGCTTCATCCGATAGCCCACAACCATCGGGCATTTCGCCAGCATGCACTCCAGCGCGGCTGTGCCGGATGCCAGCAATGCAGCATCACTGGCAATCATCGCTTCCCGCGCCAGGCCATCCAGCATATGCACGCGCAGATCAGGGGCAACATCCGCTTTGATGCGTTCAAACTGCTCGCGACGCTTTGCATTCACCAACGGCACAACAACTTCCAGGTCCGGATAATGCTTACGCAACAGTTGCGCCGTACGCAAAAAGTCAGCGCTCAGCATCTCAACCTCTGCGCCACGGCTGCCCGGAAGTAACGCAAGGCAGTGCGCGTCATGGGGAATGCCTAATGTGTCCCGCGCCGCATTTTTATCCGGATCCAGCGGCATCGCATCCGCCATGGTATGGCCGATAAAACGGCAGGGAACATTGAATCTATCGTAAAACGCTTTTTCGAAAGGCAGAAATGCGAGCACCAGGTCGGTGGCTCTGCCTATTTTGAAAACGCGTTTTTGGCGCCATGCCCATACCGAAGGGCTGACATAATGAATGGTCCTGATGCCCTTCTTTTTCAGGTTCCCCTCAAGGGTAATATTGAAATCAGGTGCATCAATGCCGACAAAGACATCGGGTTTAAGCTCGCTAAAGCGACGCGTGAGGTCGGCACGGATATGCAACAGACGTCGCAGGCGGCCAAGCACCTCGACAATCCCCATCACCGCCAGCTCTTCCATTTCGTACCAGGCCTCGCAGCCTTCGGCCTGCATACGCGGCCCGGCAACACCGACGAAGCGCGCATCGGGCATACGTGCTCTCAGTGCGCGGATGAGACCCGCACCAAGAATATCGCCGGAGGTTTCTCCGGCGACGAGGGCAATCGTTAACGGACGACGTTCGACCATTACCGAATTAGACCACGCGTGGAACGTTCAAAAAACGCCATGAACGTTTTCACTTCCGGATGCTGTTCTGCCAGCTCGGCAATTTCAGGTTTCGCTTCATCCAGCGTTTTTCCGCTGCGGTACAGCAGTTTATACGCGTTACGGATTGCGGTGATCGCTTCGCGGCTAAAGCCACGACGCTTAAGACCTTCAATATTCACACCAAACGGAGTGGCGTGGTTACCCTGAGCAATCACGAACGGTGGAACGTCCTGTGCGACACCAGAACAGCCGCCAACCATAACGTGCGCACCGATAATGCAGAACTGGTGCACCGCGGTCATACCGCCGATGATCGCGAAATCATCAACGGAAACGTGGCCTGCCAGTGTGGCGTTATTCGCCAGAATGCAGCGACTGCCAACGGTGCAATCATGCGCAACGTGCGCATTGACCATCAGCAGGTTGTCGCTGCCCACCTTCGTCAACCCACCGCCTTGTACCGTGCCGCGGTGAATGGTGACGCTTTCGCGGATGCGGTTGCGATCGCCAATTTCCACGCGGGTCGGTTCACCAGCATATTTCAGATCCTGGTTAACCTCGCCGATGGAAGCGAACTGATAAATCTCGTTATCACGACCAATTTTGGTATGGCCATTAATAACAACATGAGACTTCAGTACGGTGCCTTCGCCGATTTCGACGTTAGCGCCAACAATACAAAACGGACCAATGTGAGCATTAGCACCAATAACGGCACCGTCTTCAACAATGGCAGAAGGATGAATAAAGGCGGTTTTATCAATCACGTATCAGGCCTCCCGGCTACGTGCACACATCATAGTAGCTTCACAAACAACTTTACCGTCTACCAGCGCGACACCCTTGAAGCGAGTCAGGCCACGGCGCGTTTTTTCGAAAGTTACTTCCATGATCATTTGATCGCCTGGCACAACCGGGCGCTTAAACCGCGCTTCATCGATACCTGCGAAGTAGTAGAGCTCGCCTGGTTCCAGTTTACCGACGCTTTTGAACGCCAGAATACCGGTTGCCTGCGCCATCGCTTCCAGAATCAACACGCCAGGTAAAATCGGTTTGCCTGGGAAATGCCCCTGGAAAAACGGCTCATTTACCGAAACATTTTTAACTGCGCGCAGAAAACGACCTTCTTCAAAGTCCAGCACACGGTCTACCAGCAAAAACGGGTAACGGTGCGGCAGAAGCTCCAGAATCTCTTCAATGTGCAGAGTATGAGTGTCAGTAGTCAAAATACTCTTCCTGTCTAAATATACTAAAAGGCCATAATAACACGGCCCGCGGCAATCGTAAGAATGCCGACAGGCCGGGAAGTTTAAACGTAGCGAGCGAGCTATTAGTCTTCTTTATTGACTTTACGCTCAATAGCTTTGAGGCGCTTGCTCATGTCATCAATGTTCATCACCAGGGCTGCGGTTTTACGCCACACCTTGTTCGGCTGTAGCGGGATGCCGGAGGAATAAATTCCTGGCTCGGTGATAGGACGCATCACCATCCCCATTCCCGTCACGGTGACTTTATCGCAGATTTCCATATGCCCGTTGATAACGCTGGCGCCGCCAATCATGCAATAACGGCCAATTTTCAAACTACCCGCCATGATGACGCCACCAGCAACCGCGGTATTGTCGCCAATCACGACGTTATGTGCAATCTGGCACTGGTTATCAATGATGACACCGTTACCAATACGGGTATCATCCAGCGCACCGCGATCGATAGTGGTACATGCACCAATTTCAACACGATCGCCGATGATGACACGACCAAGCTGAGGGATCTTAACCCAGGTGCCGCGATCATTGGCATAACCAAAACCATCAGAACCGATCACTGTGCCCGATTGAATCAGGCAATTCTCACCGATCTCGATTTCATGGTAAATGGTCACATTGGCCCATAAACGGGAGCCCGCACCAATTTTCGTATTTTTCCCAACGAAGCAGCCGGGGCCAATGACGACATTGTCGCCAAGCGTCACGCCGGATTCGATGACCGCGTTTGCGCCAATCGCCACGTTGTTTCCCAGCGTCGCATCGGGATCGATCACCGCCCCTGGGGCGATGTTCTGGGCCGGTTGCGGCGTGGTATCAAGAATTTGGGCCATGCGTGCGTATGTCAGGTAGGGGTTTTTCACTACCAGTGCCGCACTCGTGGCAAAAGGAAGATCGTCCTGCGTCATGACGACAGCAGACGCCTGACAGGCAGCTAAGCTTTCACGGTATTTTGGATTTACCATGAAGGTGATTTGCCCTGCTTTAGCGGATTGCATGGACGCAACGCCGGTGATGACGAGATCGCCATCACCGTGTAACTCTGCATCCAACTGTTGAGCTAAATCAGACAGTCGAATTGAAGGCATTACTTATTTAACCTGTTTCAGTACATCAGCAGTGATATCTTTAACGTCATTGCTGTTGTAGATAGCGGCGTTAGAAGGAATAACCAGATCTACGCCCTGATCGGAAGCAACTTTCTTCACAGCAGCCTGGATTTTGGTCATCAGCTTGCCACGTTCTTCGTTAGAACGACGAGCCTGATCCTGCTCGAAAGCCTGACCTTTCTGTGCCAGATCCTGACGCTGAGCCTGGATATCTTTTTCCAGCTTAGTACGATCGGCCGCTTTCATTGTGGAACCGTCACGCTGATAGCGCTGCATTTTAGTCTGCAGGTCAGATTCCATACGCTGCAGTTCGCTGGCACGGCCACTGAATTCGTTTTTCATTGTCTGAGAAACGCCAGAAGTCTGCGCAACCTGTTGGAACAGGCTGTTCATGTCTACGACCGCAATTTTATCGGCCGCCTGAGCAGACGTTGCCATTGCCAAACCTACACCTGCAGCTAATAACCACTTTTTCACAATTAACTCCTCACCATCCCGTTTGTACCCGGAGGTACCGTTCTTTGCGTTGGCAGGCAGTACGAAGCGCACTGCCTCACCATCACGACACTACTTATGCATTCCTTCGCTGTGGCAAGTTACCAGGTTTTACCAATGTTAAACTGGAACTGTTCTGCCTTGTCTCCATCGTATTTCTTAAACGGCTGGGCGTAGGAGAAAACCAACGGCCCCAATGGGGACATCCATTGTAAGGCGATACCCGCGGACATACGGATATTGCTCGGGTCACTGTAATCCGGTACGCCTAACGCTTTCATATCAGCAGTATTTTGCCAGTTGGTATCCCAAACGGTACCTGCATCCCAGAAGAACGATGTGCGCACAGAATTCGCATATTTTTCACTGATAAACGGCGTCGGCGTAATGAACTCTACGCTTGCCACGCCCATTGCGTTACCGCCCACGGCGTCATTAGAACGACAATAGCCGCCATTCTGGTTACAGTTATCAAGACCAGCGTGACCGTAGTAAACGGCTTTCGGACCAATGTTGTTGGACTGGAAGCCACGAACGCTGCTTGAACCACCGGCATAGAAGTTCTCATAGAACGGCAGTTCTTTACCACCCAGGCCGTCACCGTAACCCCAACGCGTACGTCCCAGAACAACCCATTTATGATCGTCATCGATCGGGAAGTAGGAAGCCGTATCAATCGTAACTTTGTAGAACTCGTTATCAGAGCCTGGAATCGTCACCTTACCGTTCAGGTTGACACGCGATCCCTTGGTCGGGAAGTAACCACGGTCAAGGTTGTTGTATGTCCAACCATAGTTGAAGGTGAAGTCGTTTGCCGCGAAACCGTTATTATCGTCGGTTTTACCGGCACTTTGACCAATGGAGTCCAGATAACGCCACATCGCCACCTGCGGTTCCATCTTCGACAGATCGTTATGGACATAGCCTAAGCCCATACGCAGGGTATTGTATTCATTAACCGGGAAACCTAACGTGCCATCCAGACCATAACTTTTGTTGGTGTAGGAGGACAGGTCAGCATTGTCTGCTTTAAAGTCATTGTAGAAGATACGCCCGCCGAGACTCACACCATCCACCGTAAAGTACGGGTTGGTCACCGAGAATTCGGAATAGGTCTGATAGTCGTTCTTCGTACCGTTGATACCCACGGAGTAGCCAGTACCCAGCCAGTTGTCCTGCTGGACACCCACCTGGAAGCTAACACCGCTCTCTGTACCGTAGCCAACACCGAAGTTGAAGCTACCAGTGTTACGCTCTTTAACTTTGTACACGACGTCAACCTGGTCCGGGCTGCCCGGCACACGCTGCGTATCGGTATCTACCGTTTCGAAGTAACCCAGACGGTTCAGACGCTCTTTACCCTGATCTACAAGGTCGCTACCCAGCCAGGCGCCTTCCATCTGACGCATCTCGCGGCGCAGAACGGCATCTTTCGATGTATCGTTACCTTCGAAGCGAATTTTACGCACGTAATAACGGTTACCCGCATCGACGTTCACATGCAGCTTAACGGTTTTATCCGTATCGTTGATTTCCGGCTGCGACTGAACGCGCGGGTAGGCATAACCATAGCGACCAAGAAGCTTTTTAATGTCATCTTCCATTTTGGTCACTTTGGTGCCGTTATACAGCTCGCCCGGCTGGATTTTGGTCAGGCTTTCAATCTCCGCGGAGTGACCCGCCAGATTGCCGCTGACTTCAACACCAGAGAGTTTGTACTGATCCCCTTCGGTCACGTTGACGGTGATGTAGATACCTTTTTTATCCGGCGTCAGACTCACCTGCGTGGAATCAATATTAAAACGCGCATAACCGCGATCCAGATAGTAACTACGCAGGGTTTCAAGGTCGCCCGCCAGCTTCTGTTTCTGGTACTTGCGATCGCCCACAACGTTCCACCATGGCACTTCATCGCGCAACTGGAAGGTGGAGATCAGCTCTTCGGTCGTAAACGCATGGTTCCCGACGATGTTGATCTGTTGGATCTGGGCTGATACGCCTTCCTGGAAGACCAGTTTAAGGTCAACACGGTTACGTGGCAGAGGCGTAACGACCGCCTTCACGCTGGCACTGTATTTACCGACGCTGTAATAAAAATCTTCCAGACCTTTTTCGATATCAGACAGTGTGGTGCGATCCAGAGATTCACCAACACGTACGCCTGAAGCTTCAAGGTTCTGCTTGAGCATGTCATCTTTCACCGACTTGTTGCCGGAGAAAGTGATACTGGCGATTGTCGGACGTTCTTTTACCTGAACGAGAAGGGTATCACCGTCGCGGAGTACGCGAACATCCTCGAAGTTACCAGTGGCAAACAGGGCGCGGATGGTGTTACTGATGTCTTCATCATTCACCGTGTCGCCTGGGCGAACCGGCATACTGAGGAGGGCCGCACCAACGGCGACACGCTGCAGGCCTTCGAAATGAATGTCCTTCACTACGAACCCGTCAGCACCGTATACGGTGGCGCTGCTAAACAGCAGCGACGCTATGAGCAACTTTTTCATCGCCATCGTTATTATGCGTTCTTCCTAACAAACTCTCTTACAACCGAGAGAAATCATTGAAAAGTGCAAGCCCCATTAACAACACCAGCAAAATCGAGCCAATGCGATAACTAAAGTCTTGAACCCGCTCGGATACCGGTCCGCCTTTCAGCTTCTCAATCGCTAAAAACAGCAGATGCCCCCCGTCGAGGACAGGTAATGGGAACAGATTGATGATACCTAAGTTCACGCTTATCAACGCGAGGAACATCAGGTAGTAAATCAACCCGAACTCTGCTGACATCCCAGCCCCCTGAGCGATCGAGATCGGCCCACTGAGGTTGTTCAGTTTTACGTCACCGGTTATCAATTTCCCCAACATACTGACCGTCAGCTTCATCAATTGCCACGTTTTGTCCGTAGCTTCAGCGATGGCGCTAAATGGCCCGTATTGGCGTACTGTCTTATATTCATCCGGCAGCGGGATAATTTTCGGCACAACGCCGGCAAAACCCTCCGCCTTGTTACCGGGTTTCGCATCCGGTATTAGCGTTAAAGACAAGGGACTCCCATGCCTTTCAATGTCCAGTGCTAACGGTGTGCCCGGATTATCGCGCACCAGGGTGACAAACGTCATCCACTGCGTTAGTTGCTGACCATCGACTTTAACGATCCTGTCGCCAGCTTGCAAACCTGCTTTGCTTGCAGCCGAGCCTAATTGTACCTCAGCTAATACCGGTTCAATCTGCGCACCGCGAGGACGAATCCCTAATGACGCTACCGGGTCGTCTTTATCAGGTGCAAAATTCCACTGTTGTAAATCGAGAACTTTGTCCTGGCGGTTATTGCTCCCAAACGGTGCCACGCTGAGTGTGGTTTGCTTGTCACCAATTTTGGCAATCAGTTGCAAACGCACTGCGTCCCAATCAGGCGTTTCGATACCATCAATCGCTTTAAGTTCCGTTCCTGGCGTAATTTGCGCATTTGCCGCGATGGAATTGGGCGCAATTTCACCAATAACCGGGCGAACACCCGGTACACCGATGATAAACACCAGCCAGTAAGCCACGATAGCAAAGAGGAAATTGGCGATCGGCCCCGCCGCGATAACCGCGGCACGCTGGCCAACGGTTTTATTGTTGAAGGCATAATGGCGCATTTCCGGCGTCACCGGTTCAACGCGCTCATCCAGCATTTTGACGTAACCACCAAGCGGAATGACGGCAATAACGAATTCCGTACCTTGCTTGTCCTTGCGACGCCAGAGCGCTTTGCCGAAACCAATGGAAAAACGCTCTACTCTCACGCCGCAACGGCGAGCAACCCAGAAATGGCCAAATTCATGCACGGTGATAAGAACACCAAGCGCAACAATGAACGACGCCAAATCCCAGAGAAAGCTCAGCATAAAACCGTCCGTTAAATCGTCCTGAAAACCAGTAACAGCAGACAGGCAAATACAGGAACCGCCGCCGTCAGGCTGTCGATGCGGTCAAGTATACCACCGTGACCGGGGATTAAATGACCACTGTCTTTAATACCGGCTTCACGCTTAAACATGCTTTCCGTTAGATCGCCCAGCACCGAGGCCAGCGCCGCAATCACAGAACAGAGTAATAATGTTGATGGCGCAACCTCAAGATTTGCCCACGCACCATATCCCCAGGAAATAATTCCTGCGGTAAACAAGCCGCCAATAAAGCCTTGCCAGGTTTTTCCCGGTGACACCTTCGGTGCCAGCTTATGTTTGCCAAACAGTTTGCCAAACATGTACGCACCGGAATCTGCGCCCCATACCAGGATCATGATATACAGCAACCATAACGCCCCGCTGTAGTGATTATCAGCGTAATGCCATGACCGCAGCGCCAGCATACCCCAGAAAAAAGGAATAATTGTGAGAATGCCGAAAATCAACCGTATAGGTTTCGAATTACGCCAAATTGCTGCAGATGCAGGATAACCCAGCACCAGCACCAGAGCGATAACCCACCAGACAAGCGAAGCCCAAAGTGAAACCTCGACGACTGGCTGATGAATATTATGATGGTACTCCGGCAGCATAAACAACATCAGTGCCAACACCAGCCCGCATAATACCGCCAGCCAGACACGCTGTGTCCGTGACGTAAAACCGCTCAGTTGTCCCCATTCCCATGCTGCCAGCATGCAAACGGCAAGCGTAACAATCGCAAAACCCACAGGCGGCAATAAGAACAATGCAGCAATGACAATGGGTATTAATACAAACGCAGAAATCAGGCGATACTTCAGCAAAAGCTACCCCCATCAGGCTTTGTCGCCACCTGGCTCGGTGCCGCCGAAACGACGCTCTCGATTGGCAAAGGCATGCAGCGCACCTTCAAAGTCTTGTTCATCAAAATCGGGCCAAAGAACATCCGTAAAGTAAAGTTCGGCATAGGCAATTTGCCAAAGTAAAAAGTTACTTATGCGATGTTCCCCACCCGTCCTAATCACTAAATCTACAGGTGCCAGTTCATGCATACAGATTTGCTGACTCAGCAAATCTTCATCAATTTGGTCAGGATGTAATACCCCTTCCTGAACCTGAACGGCCAATTGCCGTACTCCCTGTACGATATCCCAGCGTCCGCCATAATTCGCCGCGATATTTAGCGTCAGCCCCGTATTCTGGGCAGTCAACGCTTCCGCTTTACGAATACGCTCTTGCAGACGCGCGTTGAAACGGCTGGTATCACCAATAATGCGCAAACGCACATTATGTCGGTGCAGGCTCTTCACTTCACTGTCCAGCGCCCACACAAATAATTCCATTAGCGCACTGACTTCCTGCGCTGGACGATTCCAGTTCTCACTACTGAACGCGTAAAGCGTTAACGCATCAATCCCGCTGTTGGCAGCAAAAGAAACGGCCCGGCGGACTGATTTCGCACCCGCTCTGTGTCCAAATGCCCGTATCTTTCCTTGTCTTTTCGCCCAGCGACCATTGCCGTCCATAATGATTGCTACATGGCGACAGCCATGTGCTGGCAAATTTTCGCTCATTGGTTGATTCGCAGACAACATAACGCGTTTTAGTCCCTGAAAAGGATTTAGCGGTACTCAGGAATACAAAAGCCTTTACGCAAAAAAGCCGTGTCAACCACGGCTTCCCCTGACAGCCCGACATTAAACAGGCTGATGGATGGCGCAGACTATATCACCGAAGCCCAACGCTAACAAATAGCATGACTGTTAGTGGCTGGATTATCACCAGCTTGCGAAGCGCGTCACTTGTTTTTGCGCTACGTCACGTGCAAGCCGATCTACAGCCAATACATCATCAATACTTTGTGGTTCGCTTAATACCATCTGTTCCAGAACAGACAGATTCAGCGCAGCAATATCCGTAAAACGGATAGCGGAAGCCAGAAATGCTGACACCGTTACCTCATTAGCCGCATTCAGCGCCGTCGTCGCTGCCTGCCCCTGTGCAAACGCATCTATCGCCAGTTTCAGGCAAGGGTAGCGGTCATAGTCAGGTGCGGCAAAACTCAACGCGCTCAATTTACAAAAATCGAGGGCATTGGCGCCGGAAGGCACACGTTCAGGCCAGGCCATAGTATGTGCAATCGGTGTACGCATATCCGGTTCACCAAGCTGCGCTAAAACACTGCCGTCCTGATAACGCACCATGGAGTGGATCACCGATTGCGGGTGAATAAGCACTTCCATCTGGCGGGCAGAAGCGTTGAATAACCAGCGCGCTTCAATGTATTCCAGACCTTTGTTCATCATGGTGGCGGAATCAACGGAGATCTTTCGCCCCATCGACCAGTTCGGATGACGACATGCCTGATCCGGCGTCATTGAGGCCAGTTCGGACATAGGCGTTTCACGGAACGGGCCACCAGACCCGGTAAGCAGAATAGACGAAACGCCATTCTGCTCTAAATCAGCGTACCCCAGGTTTTGTTGGATTGTTTCCGGTAAACTCTGAAAAATAGCGTTATGTTCGCTATCTACCGGGAGGAGTTGCGCCCCGCTCTCTTTCACTGCGTCCATAAAAAGACGTCCGCAGGTCACCAGCGACTCTTTATTGGCAAGCAGCACGGTTTTACCCGCGCGGATAGCCGCAAGCGTAGGCACAAGGCCAGCAGCGCCAACAATCGCCGCCATCACCTGGTCGACATCATCGAGCGCAGCCATTTCACAGGCCGCCTGCTGACCACTCATGACCTGCGTCGGGCAGCCCTGTTGCTGTAATTCAGCTTTTAGCTGACGCGCGCTGGCTTCATCGTCCATCACCGCAAAACGCGGAGTGAACTCCAGGCATTGTTCCACCATACGGGTAACATTTTTACCCGCAACCAGGGCAGTAATGGAAAAGCGATCGGGATTGTGGCGAACCACATCGAGCGTGCTGCAACCAATAGAACCTGTTGAGCCCAGAAGGGTTAAATGCTTCATGAAACGCTCACAATATTGTGCAGATTAAAAGCAAAACGCCGCCAGCAAAGCCCCCTTGGCGGCTCTCTGTACGGCGTTTTTCGTCGGTTTTCGAATCAGAACTGCATCAGTTCTGCTTCTTTATCCGCCAGCGCCGCATCGACTTTTTTGATTGCAGCGTCAGTCAGTTTCTGCACGTCTTCCTGAGAACGACGGTCATCATCTTCACTGATTTCTTTATCTTTCAGCAGCGCTTTGACTTTATCGTTCGCATCACGACGTACGTTACGAACAGCAACGCGCGCTTGTTCAGCTTCACCACGAACAATTTTGGTCAGGTCTTTACGACGTTCTTCAGTCAGCGGCGGCAGCGGAACGCGAATGTCGGTCCCGGCGGAGCTTGGGTTCAGACCGAGGTCGGACGCCATAATGGCTTTCTCAACGGCCGGGCCCATAGAACGATCGAACACGTTGATTTTCAGCGTACGGGAGTCTTCTACCGTTACGTTCGCCAACTGGCGCAGCGGCGTCGGAGTACCGTAATACTCAACGACGATACCATCCAGAAGGCTCGGGGAAGCACGGCCAGTGCGCACTTTGCTGATTTGGGTTTTGAATGATTCTACGCATTTTTCCATGCGCACTTCAGCATCTTTTCTGATATCGCTAATCACGTTACGAATCCTTGAAATCTTGTCTCAGGCAAACCATACGCCACTTGAGTGGTTAGTATAGTCTCGTTCAGTACAAGGCACCGTGAAGATGCCTGACAGAACTGCTAAATAAATTAAGGCGGAATCTTACCCTTATTTGTTGCTTACGGGAATTATTCCGTAATCAAAGTGCCTTCATTTTCACCCATTACCACACGACGTAACGCGCCCGGCTTGTTCATGTTGAACACGCGGATAGGTAATTTATGGTCGCGAGCCAGGGTAAAGGCGGCAAGATCCATTACTTTCAGTTCTTTATCAAGAACTTCGGTATAACTGAGTTGATCGTACATGGTCGCAGCCGGATCTTTTGCCGGATCGGCAGTAAACACGCCATCAACCTTGGTGGCCTTCAGTACGACATCCGCTTCTATTTCAATGCCGCGCAGGCAGGCAGCGGAATCAGTCGTAAAGAACGGGTTACCCGTACCGGCACTAAAGATCACAACACGATTGTTACGCAGCAGGCTGATCGCCTCAGCCCAGCTATAATTGTCACACACACCATTCAGCGGAAATGCGGACATCAGGCGGGCATTCACATAGGCGCGATGCAGCGCGTCGCGCATTGCCAGGCCATTCATGACCGTAGCCAGCATGCCCATGTGGTCACCCACCACGCGGTTCATACCCGCTTTCGCCAGGCCAGCCCCACGGAACAAGTTACCGCCACCAATTACCACCCCAACCTGAACACCCAGTTCAACAAGTTCTTTGATTTCTTGCGCCATGCGGTCAAGGATGCTTGCATCAATACCGAAACCTTCGGAACCCTGCAGGGCTTCGCCGCTCAGCTTAAGCAGAATGCGTTTATAGACGGGTTTTGCATTGGTAGCCATGTTTCTTTCCTGAGACTGTCAACAATTAGACGGGTTTAAATCCGGCGATATGATACGTCGCCTGTCAGCGCAAACACTATAGCGATCGGCTGATTTTACTCTGACGGGAACAAAAAGAAGCCGCCCTCAGGCGGCTGCTTTAACAATTAAGACTGCTTGGACATTGCAGCAACTTCTGCTGCGAAGTCAGTCTCAACTTTCTCGATACCTTCGCCCACTTCGAAGCGGATGAAGTTAGTCACATCAGCACCCTGCTCTTTCAGCAGTTGGCCAACGGTTTTGCTCGGATCCATAACGAAAGGCTGACCCGTCAGAGAAACTTCGCCGGTGAATTTCTTCATGCGGCCTTCAACCATTTTCTCAGCGATTTCTTTCGGTTTGCCAGACTGCATGGCGATGTCCAACTGAACCTGGTACTCTTTTTCTACCACTTCAGCAGACACGTCTTCCGGCTTAACGAATTCTGGTTTGCTTGCAGCGATGTGCATAGCCAGCTGTTTAACCAGCTCTTCGTCTGCGCCTTTAGCCGCAACCAGAACACCGATACGTGCACCGTGCAGGTAAGAACCCAGCACTTCGCCTTCCAGGGAAGCAACACGACGGATGTTGATGTTCTCACCGATTTTAGCAACCAGCGCTACACGTTCTTCTTCGAACTGTGCTTTCAGAACTTCAACGTCAGTGATTTTGCCTGCAACAGCTGCGTCCAGAACTTTGTTAGCAAATGCCTGGAAACCACCGTCTTTCGCAACGAAGTCAGTCTGGCAGTTAACTTCCAGAATGATACCGTAGGTGCCGTCGATCTTGGTGATGATCACGCCGTCAGCAGCAACGTTGCCTGCTTTTTTCGCAGCTTTGATTGCACCAGATTTACGCATGTTTTCGATTGCCAGCTCGATGTCGCCGTTAGCTTCAGTCAGTGCTTTTTTGCAATCCATCATGCCTGCGCCAGTACGTTCACGCAGCTCTTTTACCAGGGATGCGGTAATTTCAGCCATTCTTTATTCCTCGGGAGAATTTGACCTGCCCGGTTCGAAGAACCGCACAGATATGAAAGTAAAAAAGGGGCCTGAGACAGGCCCCCTAACCAAACTTGTAACTACCTGGTTAATAAGGGCTCTAAAAGAGCAAACCTTATTATTCAGCTTCTACGAAGCTTTCTTCCGCTTGGGTAGCCAGATCCTGAGAACGGCCTTCACGGACGGTCGCAGCAACAGCATTCAGGTACAGGGTCACAGCACGGATTGCATCGTCGTTACCCGGGATAACGAAATCAACGCCATCTGGATCAGAGTTGGTATCAACGATAGAGAATACCGGGATACCCAGGTTGTTCGCTTCTTTGATAGCAATGTGCTCATGGTCAGCATCAATAACGAACAGTGCGTCCGGCAGGCCGCCCATGTCTTTGATACCGCCCAGGCTGTTTTCCAGTTTCTCAAGCTCACGAGTACGCATCAGCGCTTCTTTCTTGGTCAGCTTGTCGAAAGTACCGTCCTGAGACTGAGTTTCCAGGTCTTTCAGACGTTTGATGGACTGACGAACGGTTTTCCAGTTAGTCAGCATGCCGCCCAACCAGCGATGGTTCACGAAGAACTGATCGCAGCTGTTTGCAGCTTCTTTTACCGCTTCGCTTGCAGCGCGTTTAGTACCAACGAAAAGGATTTTACCTTTACGAGAAGAGATCTTGTTCAGTTCAGCCAGAGCTTCGTTGAACATCGGTACAGTTTTCTCAAGGTTGATGATGTGAACTTTGTTACGCGCGCCGAAGATGAAAGGCTTCATTTTCGGGTTCCAGTAACGGGTCTGGTGACCGAAGTGAACACCAGCCTTGAGCATGTCGCGCATGGAAACAGTTGCCATGGTAAAAACCTCTATAGATAAAGTTGGGGTTAAGCCTCCACGTATCCCATATTACCGACCCCTAAGGGCACCCCGGAATATGTGCCGATACGTGTGTGTTATTACACAAAGTGAGATTTGGTCGCCTCAGTTCCGAAGAGGAACGGAAGTCCGGCGCGCTTTATACCATAAACAGGCGTCAGACTCCAATAATTGTTGGCGCTGCGCACGGTACTGAACGATGAATTTCCTGTTACAGGAGGCATTTCAGTACACGAGCGGCACGAAAGACGAAGTTCAGAATGATTCTCAATTTGGCACAGGACTCGTCAGACTGTTACCATTGACAGCACTTAGACTAGTATTGTCGAAAAATTCGACACTGATGGACAGAATTCATGGCTATCTCAATAAAGACTCCAGAAGAAATTGAAAAAATGCGCATCGCCGGCCGTCTCGCCGCCGAAGTGCTGGAAATGATCGAGCCGTACATAAAGCCCGGCGTAAGCACCGGTGAGCTGGATCGTATCTGTAATGACTATATCGTTAACGAACAGCACGCCATCTCCGCCTGCCTTGGCTATCACGGCTTCCCGAAATCCGTTTGCATCTCTATCAATGAAGTGGTTTGCCACGGCATCCCGGACGACGAAAAACAGCTCAAAGATGGCGATATCGTCAACATCGACGTGACGGTGATTAAAGATGAGTACCATGGCGATACGTCGAAAATGTTTATCGTCGGCAAACCCACTATTTTGGGCGAGCGTCTTTGCCGTATCACTCAGGAGAGCCTCTATCTGGCGCTGAGAATGGTGAAACCAGGCATCCGTCTGCGTACCCTCGGTGCAGCCATTCAGAAATTCGTGGAAGCGGAAGGTTTCTCTGTCGTCCGTGAATATTGCGGCCACGGTATTGGTCGCGTTTTCCACGAAGAGCCGCAGGTGCTGCACTACGATGCGGATGACGGTGGCGTGGTGCTGCAGGCCGGTATGACCTTCACCATTGAACCGATGGTTAACGCAGGCGATTACCGCATTCGTACCATGAAAGATGGCTGGACGGTAAAAACCAAAGACCGCAGCCTTTCCGCACAATACGAGCACACGATTGTGGTTACCGATACAGGGTGCGAAATTCTCACCCTGCGTAAAGATGACACTATCGACGCTGTGTTAACCGCCGCTTGATAGTATTTAACGGTCCGCGTCGCGGGCCGTTGTTTTCTCCCCCCGCCCCGCTCTACGTCATAGATATAAACGACTTTTCATTTCTCGTTATCTCTTCTAATTTGTCGCATATGTCTTCGCATCCCGAACGCTCTCTGGTTCGGCTATGTCGCGTCCTGCCTTCAACTTATGGGTGGCCTGTTAATGAGCAATACATTTTCTGAACAATTCATCAGTACGGTGAAACCCACCCTTCCGGGCCAACCGGACTATCCCGGGAACTGGCCACAGGACGAACTGAATTGCGCCTCCATCAAGGCGCATATCGATACATTTCAGCAATGGCTGGGGCATGTTTTTGACGCCGGCCTTTCTGCCGAACAACTGATAGAAGCCCGCACGGAATTTATCGATCAGCTCCTGCAACGCCTGTGGCTGGAGTATGGTTTCGGCGACATCGGCGATACCGCGCTGGTTGCCGTGGGGGGCTACGGTCGCGGCGAGCTGCACCCGCTGTCGGATATCGACCTCCTTATTTTGAGCCGCACGAAATTGCCTGACGAGCAGGCACAAAAAATCGGTGAACTGCTCACGCTCTTATGGGATGTGAAGCTGGAAGTCGGCCACAGCGTGCGTACGCTAAGCGAGTGTCTACAGGAAGGGCTTTCCGATTTAACGGTCGCCACCAACCTGATTGAATCCCGCCTGTTAATTGGCGATGTTGCCCTGTTTCTTGAACTGCAAAAGCATATTTTCAGCGAAGATTTCTGGCCCTCGGAAAAATTCTTCCCGGCAAAAGTGGCCGAACAAAATGAGCGCCACCAGCGTTATCACGGCACCAGCTACAATCTGGAGCCCGATATCAAAAGCAGCCCTGGCGGCCTGCGCGATATCCACACCCTGCAATGGGTCGCACGTCGCCATTTTGGCGCAACTTCCCTGGATGAGATGGTTGGGTTTGGCTTTTTAACCGAAGCCGAACGCAACGAACTTAACGAGTGTTTGCACCTGCTCTGGCGTATTCGCTTCGCCCTGCACCTTGAACTCAACCGCTATGACAACCGTCTGCTATTTGACCGCCAGCTCAGCGTCGCTCAACGCCTGAATTACGTCGGTGAGGGGAATCAACCGGTCGAGCATATGATGAAGGATTTCTTCCGCGTCACTCGTCGCGTGACCGAACTGAACCATATGCTGTTACAGCTCTTTGATGAAGCGATTTTGGCGCTCACCGAAGATGAAAAGCCGCGCGCCATTGATGATGAATTCCAACTACGCGGCACGCTGATTGACCTGCGCGATGACAATCTGTTTATCCGCGAGCCGCAGGCCATTCTGCGTATGTTCTACATCATGGTGCGTAACAGCAGTATCACCGGTATCTATTCGACCACCTTGCGCCATCTGCGCCATGCGCGACGCCACCTGACGCAGCCGTTGTGCTATATCCCCGAAGCGCGGTCAATATTTCTTAGCATGCTCCGTCATCCCGGAGCCGTGAAGCGTGGCCTGCTGCCAATGCATCGCCATAGCGTTTTGTGGGCTTATATGCCGCAGTGGTCGCACATTGTCGGGCAAATGCAGTTCGACCTGTTCCATGCCTATACCGTAGACGAGCACACCATCCGGGTAATGCTGAAACTGGAAAGTTTCGCCAGTGAAGAGACGCGGCAGCGTCATCCGCTTTGCGTGGAGCTGTGGCCGCGCCTGACACATCCCGAGCTTATCCTGATCGCTGCGTTGTTCCACGATATCGCCAAAGGACGCGGGGGCGACCACTCCGTGCTTGGCGCACAGGATGTGCTGAAATTCGCCGAATTACACGGCCTCAACTCCAGGGAAACACAACTGGTTGCCTGGCTGGTGCGTCACCACTTACTGATGTCTGTCACCGCACAGCGCCGTGATATCCAGGATCCGGAGGTGATCAAACAGTTCGCCGAAGAGGTGCAAACAGAAAACCGTCTGCGCTTCCTGGTATGCCTGACAGTGGCTGATATTTGCGCCACCAATGAAACCCTGTGGAATAGCTGGAAGCAAAGCCTGCTACGCGAACTCTATTTCGCCACGGAAAAACAATTGCGTCGCGGCATGCAAAACACGCCGGATATGCGCGAACGCGTGCGGCACCATCAGCTCCAGGCGCTGGCGCTGCTGCGTATGGACAATATAAATGAAGAGCAACTGCATCAGATTTGGGGACGCTGTCGCGCCAACTACTTCGTCCGCCACAGTCCAAATCAGCTTGCCTGGCACGCGCGGCATCTGTTGCAACACGACCTGAGTAAACCATTGATCCTGCTCAGCCCACAGGCCACGCGCGGCGGTACGGAGATTTTTATCTGGAGTCCGGACAGGCCTTATTTATTTGCCGCCGTCTGCGCCGAGCTGGACCGGCGTAACCTGAGCGTACACGACGCACAGATTTTCACGACCCGTGATGGCATGGCGATGGATACGTTTATCGTCCTGGAGCCAGACGGTAGCCCACTGTCGCCGGATCGTCATGACGCCATCGGCTTTGGCCTGGAACAGGCGATTACACAGCACAGTTGGCAGGCGCCGCAGCCGCGTCGTCAACCGGCCAAGTTGCGCCACTTTACCGTCGATACGGAAGTGAATTTCCTGCCGACGCATACAGACCGAAAAAGTTTCCTGGAGCTCATCGCGCTGGATCAGCCAGGGCTGCTGGCCCGCGTGGGCAAAGTGTTTGCGGACCTTGGTATTTCGCTGCACGGGGCGAGAATTACGACAATTGGTGAGCGAGTAGAAGATTTATTTATAATCGCGACTGCCGACCGGCGTGGCCTTAATAATGAGCTGCAAAAGGAGGTACAACAACGGTTGACAGAGGCCCTCAATCCAAACGATAAAGGGTGACGTGTTTTTTTATATGGAAAGAGTTTAACAATGCAGCAGTTACAGAACGTTATTGAAGCCGCTTTCGAGCGTCGCGCAGAGATCACCCCGGCAAACGCAGATACCGTTACCCGTGAAGCGGTTAACCAGGTTATTGCCCTGTTAGATTCCGGCGCGCTGCGCGTCGCAGAGAAAATTGATGGTCAGTGGGTCACTCACCAATGGCTGAAGAAAGCCGTGCTGCTCTCTTTCCGCATTAACGATAATAAAGTTATCGAAGGTGCGGAAAGCCGCTACTTCGATAAGGTACCGATGAAGTTCGCCGACTACGACGAAGCGCGTTTCCAGAAAGAAGGCTTCCGCGTCGTGCCACCCGCGGCGGTACGCCAAGGCGCGTTCATTGCCCGTAACACCGTGCTGATGCCGTCTTATGTGAATATCGGCGCTTACGTCGACGAAGGCACCATGGTCGATACATGGGCGACTGTCGGTTCATGCGCGCAGATCGGTAAAAACGTTCACCTCTCTGGCGGCGTCGGGATTGGTGGTGTTCTGGAGCCATTACAGGCGAATCCGACCATTATCGAAGATAATTGCTTTATCGGCGCACGTTCCGAGGTAGTAGAAGGTGTTATCGTTGAAGAAGGTTCGGTGATCTCCATGGGCGTATATATTGGACAAAGTACGCGTATTTATGACCGCGAAACGGGCGAAGTTCACTATGGCCGCGTACCAGCGGGTTCCGTTGTTGTTTCAGGCAACCTGCCGTCTAAAGACGGTAAATACAGCCTGTACTGCGCTGTCATCGTGAAAAAAGTCGATGCCAAAACGCGTGGTAAAGTCGGCATCAACGAACTGCTGCGCACCATCGACTAAGTCATACCCTCTCCTGATTCGGGAGAGGGTGACATATCCCGCCTTTTTTGCATTTCCAGGTGGCGAAAATAGATTTTTTCGTTAATTATTCATAGGTTATGTTGAGCTTAAGGGTACCGCTATGTACGATAATCTGAAAAGTTTAGGCATCACCAATCCTGATGAAATCGATCGCTACAGCCTTCGTCAGGAAGCAAACAACGACATTCTGAAAATCTATTTCCACAAGGACAAAGGCGAGTTTTTTGCGAAAAGCGTAAAGTTTAAATATCCTCGTCAGCGCAAAACGGTGGTCGCGGATGGTATCGGTCAGGGATATAAAGAAGTGCAGGAGATCAGTCCAAACCTGCGCTACGTGATCGACGAGTTAGATCAAATCTGTCAGCGTGATCGGACAGACGTGGATCTGAAACGGAAGATCCTGGACGATCTCCGCCATCTGGAAAGCGTTGTCGCGAATAAGATCAGCGAAATTGAATCCGATCTGGAAAAACTGACGCGCAATAAATAATGCGGGAGTGACGCATTCTGATGCCCTCACCCCGTCCCTCTCCTGGCTGGAGAGGGCGCAAACACTAAAAAGGCAACCCAGGTTGCCTTTTTGCTTTCATTTACCGCTGTTCATCCAGTTGCAGCGCCACATAGAGCAGCAACCTGTCATCAAAGTTCCCCAGATCCAACCCGGTGAGTTCAGAAATACGGTTCAGACGATATTCCAGCGTATTGCGATGAATAAACAACGCCTTTGACGTCGCCAGCGGCTGAACATTGTGGCGGAACCATGCAGAAAGCGTACGGCGCAAAAGACCATTATTATCCATCGCTTTGAGACGCTGCAGCGGGCGGGAAAGCTCATTCGCCTGCCAGCCACCGCGTAAACTGTCGAGCAGAACCGGCAGCATCAAATCCTGATAGAAGTAACTACGGCTTTCCGGCATGCGCTGTTTCCCCACCATCATGGTGGTGCGCGCAGTACGGTAGGAACGAGCGATACTGCCCGGCCCGGTAAAGTAGTTACCCAGCGCAACACGGAAACGCAACTGACCGTTCTCTTTCATACGCTGAATCAGTTGTTCAACGCGCTTACGATGATCTTCGGCATCCCAGCGACCAAACTGATTCAGTGCCGGTTTAAGCACCACCATTTCGGTCAACGAGACAATCGCTATAAGGTTGTTACGCTCAGGCGTGGTCAGGGCATTTTGCAGTTGCTGGAGTTCCGCCATCGCGCTGTCTACCCCCAACTGCCCGCTATCGACCTCCACCACGGCAACCACACGCGGCTGATTTAAATCGATACCCAGACGCTGTGCCCATTCGGTGAGTGCTGGCGTATGCTCTTCTGCCTGAATCAGGTTCATTACCAGTTCTTCACGCAGACGACTGTCCTGAGCCAGCAGGTGCATCAGCCGGGATTGTTCCAGCATCATTTCGGCGGTCATGCACACCAGCTCGCCATATTTGCGCAACGACTCTGGCTCACCCGTCAGACCAATAACGCCGACGATTTCACCTTCCAGACGCAACGGCAAGTTGATGCCCTGACGGACTCCATGAAGGTGACGGGCCACCGCATCATCGATATCCACCACGCGCCCTTGCGCCAGCACAAGCAACGCGCCTTCGTGCAATTCCCCAATTCGCTCGCGATCGCCGCTACCAATAATGCGGCCACGAGCATCCATCACGTTAATGTTTGTATCTATGATGCGCATAGTGCGCGCCACGATATCCTGCGCCATTTTAGTATCAAGATGCCAGCCAGCCATGTAACCCTCCCGTGAGCAGAGCACAAGCATATGGGAGATAATTACGGTGCGCACTGTGCAAATGCACAAAGCAGGCGGTGGAAGTATGGAGTTGTGGAAGGCCTCACAAAATCTGAGGATAGCGCCCTCTTCTCCCGGCTGGAAGAAGAGGGCTTAAGCGGGTTACTGCATCAGCAGATAGATTGAAGTATCACCACGCTGAATATTCAAAGCAAGGACCGAAGGCTTGCTGTCGATGATTTTGCGCAACTCACCAAGGTTTTTCACCGTTTGCTGGTTAGCCCCCACGATGATATCCCCTTTCTTAAGACCAATGCGCGCAGCAGGCGTGTTGGCTTTCACCACGTTCACGACAACGCCCTCATCTTTACCATTGTTGCTCATTTCAGCGCCTTCAATGCCGCTGAAAATATTGCCGGACTCGACCTGATTCTGGCTGCTCTGCTGCAGTTCAAGGCTCACATTCACAGGTTTACCGTCGCGAACCAGACCCAGTTGTACTTTGCTGCCGATAGGCATAGAACCCACTTCCGCACGCAGCGCGGCGAAGCTGCTGATCGGTTTGCCATTCAGCGAAGTAATCACATCACCGGCTTTCACACCTGCTTTCGCAGCCGCAGAATTTGGCATGACCTGGCTGACAAAGGCACCGCGCTGAGCATCGACTTTCATCGCTTTCGCCAGCTCAGAGTTCAGTTCAGTACCCATGATACCCAGCTCGCCACGACGTACCTGGCCATACTGCACCATTTGCGCCGTCAGGTTTTTCACCATATTACTTGGGATAGCAAAGCCGATACCGATGTTGCCGCCATCCGGAGCGAGGATGGCGGTATTGATACCGATCAGTTCACCGTTCAGGTTAACCAGCGCACCGCCGGAGTTACCCCGGTTGATCGCCGCATCGGTCTGGATAAAGTTTTCATAGTTTTCTGCATTCAGGCCGCTGCGCCCCAGCGCAGAGACAATACCTGAGGTCACGGTTTCACCCAGGCCAAACGGGTTACCGATAGCCACGGTATAATCACCGACGCGCAGAGCGTCAGAGTCAGCCAGCTTAATAGCCGTCAGGTTTTTCGGATCCTGAATTTGCACCAGTGCGATATCGGAACGCGGGTCTTTACCAACGATTTTGGCATCGAACTTACGGCCATCGCTCAACTGAACTTTAATAGAGGTCGCATTATCCACCACGTGGTTGTTTGTCACGACATAGCCTTTAGCCGCGTCAATGATGACACCGGAACCCAGGGCCATAAATTTCTGTTGCTGAGCGCCATCACCCCCGGGGCCACCTTGCCCGCCCGGAGCCCCACCGCCCTGACAGAAAGGTGAACTCTGGAAGGGGGAACCGTCCTGGCAGAACGGGGAATTATCACCGAAGAACTGCTGGAAATTACGCGGCATACGCGGCGTATTAACCGTGGTGCTGCCTTCTACGTTAATACTTACAACGGATGGCATGACCTGTTCCAGCATGGGCGCCAGGCTTGGCATCTGCTGCGAAGTCGACACCGATGAGGCAGTTTCAGCAGCCATCACGGAAACAGGGGACAGCGCCAGGCTTAAAGCCAACGCCAGTGCACTCATTGCTAAAGTCGTTTTTTTCATGTCTCTCAATCTCTTTACTGGTAACGCAAACGGCTGTGTATGTATCACTCAGAGTCGCTTTATAGCGTGAAGTTCCGGGATTAAGTTTTTGGAAAAAGTAAAAATTTATTGTCCGTCTTTACAATTCCCAACCGATTATTCCACCGCCATCAAGCGGCGGTATTCATCCCATGCATATAAATCTGTCATTCCGCTGATATAGTCCTGGATGAGCCGACAACGGTGATAATATTCCATTATCGCGAAGTCGGTCCCTTCCTGGGATAATTTGCTCACGGCTTCAACGTAAGCCAGTCGATGGCGCGTTGATAACTTATGGAACAAGCGTGATTCAATCGGCAAACGTCGCACGCGATCTTTTTCCACAAGCTCTGAAAAATCCGCCAGCGATAATTGCAGTAGCGGACGATAAATCTCCAGCAGCCCACTGATTACGCGATATCCCTGTAACTCCAGTTGTTCAACATCAGGATGACTAAACACCTCTTTTATGGCGACATTTTTATAAAGTTCAAGGAGCTGGCTATAATCGCTGTCATCTTCCAGCAGGGCGTGATTGAATTCTCCGCTGAATATTTGCGGTAGGTTCTCAATAAATCGCTGCGCGGCATAAGGCACAAGTTTATTTAAGGTATTTACACGTAAATACATAAAGAACTGATCTTCGGCGCTGCGGCTTAATGAATTTGCGCGGGATTTCTCCCAGGCGTTCTCCACAACCTGAGAGAACAACGAACCTTTACTGTGTTCACCCCAGGCGTCATAGAGATGCTGATAGAGTTGCTCTGCGGTAAAAATGCGCTTTTCCACCGCATCTTCAAGGTCAGCAACGCAATAGGAAATATCATCAGCGGCTTCCATTATCCAGGTCAGTGGAAAACGACTGTAAGTATCAAGCTCAAGTTCTTTACGCAGCCGGGCGACATACGTCTCTTCGGAAAAATAAAAACCCGGCTTTTTCATTAAATAACTGTGGGTGGATGGCGGTGGACCACTCCACCAGGCAGGCCGGGTATATTTTAAAATACAGCCCACCTGTGCCCAGGTCAGATTCATGCGCATCAGGGTGTGAACCAGACGAATACCCTGCGCATTTCCTTCAAAATGGCTGAGATCCTGGCGCACCTTGCGGCGTAGCGCATTGAGGGCATCTTCCCCCTCCCGCAGACGCAGCGCCACCACTTCGCAGCGATCATCCGTCAGCGGCTGGCTGGCAGCATCCTCTGGCGCCAGGCGCTGACGAAACCAGTCATTGATTGCCGCCTCGCCAAAATGACCAAATGGCGGATTACCAATGTCGTGCATCAGGCACGCCATCTCAACAATGCTTTCAAAGGGCCCGGTAAGTTCATCCAGGCCATAGGTTTCAAGCAGACGAAGCTCTTTCAGGCGGCTTAACACTTCTTTGGCGATGTAACGCCCAACCTGCTGCACTTCCAGCGAATGGGTCAACCGCGTGCGCACCGCCGCGTTACGCTCCAGGGGGAAGACTTGCGTTTTTTGCTGCAGACGGCGAATCGCCGCCGAGTTGATTATCCGCCCGCGATCGCTTTCAAAAATGCGCAGGATTTCGCGCTCAGTTTTCACGCCCTGTGGCGAACGGTAGCGACGATGCCAGTTTATTTTTTTGCGAAAATCGATCTCAGCCATTTCCTCTCCTGTCAGCGAGGCGTCACGGGGTATCATGCAATTGTGTATGCCATGATAGACTATGCCCTGTAAACGTAACCCTGTCTTATCACATTAGCGAGTATCTCCATGAAAATTGGCATTATTGGTGCAATGGAAGAAGAAGTTACGCTGTTGCGTGACAAAATCGAAAATCGTCAGACGCTGACCATTGGCGGCTGTGAAATTTACACCGGTACGCTGAATGGTACAGAAGTCGCCCTGCTGAAATCTGGCATCGGCAAAGTGGCCGCCGCAATGGGCGCAACACTGTTGCTGGAACGCTGCAAGCCGGATGTGATTATCAATACAGGTTCCGCTGGTGGTCTGGCGTCAACCCTGAAAGTCGGCGATATCGTGGTCTCTGACGAAGCACGCTATCACGACGCAGACGTCACAGCATTTGGCTACGAGTTCGGCCAGTTGCCCGGTTGCCCGGCTGGCTTTAAAGCAGATGAAAAACTGGTTACTGCGGCAGAAAGCTGCATTAAACAGCTCAATCTGAACGCGGTTCGCGGTCTGATTGTCAGCGGTGATGCCTTTATTAACGGCTCCGTAGGTCTGGCCAAAATTCGCCATAACTTCCCGCAAGCCGTAGCCGTTGAAATGGAAGCAACCGCCATTGCGCATGTCTGCCATAACTTTGGCGTACCGTTTGTGGTGGTGCGCGCCATCTCCGACGTGGCCGACCAGCAATCCCACCTGAGCTTTGATGAGTTCCTCGTGGTTGCCGCGAAACAGTCCAGCCTGATGGTTGAGACACTGGTGCAGAACCTGGCACGTGGCTAAATATTTGTTCAGGGCGCTGGCCGCCCTGCTTATTTTTGCTTCGGCGTGGCTTAGCGCCGCGCCGCGCGTGATATCCCTTTCTCCTGCGAATACGGAAATGGCCTTTGCCGCTGGCATCACGCCTGTGGGCGTCAGCAGCTATTCAGACTTTCCCCCTGAGGCGAAAAAAATCGAGCAGGTTGCCACCTGGCAAGGGCTGAATATCGAGCGGATTGTGGCGTTAAAACCCGACGTCGTCCTCGCCTGGCGCGGCGGCAATGCGGAACGTCAGGTCGATCAACTGGAACGGCTGGGTATCAAGGTGCTGTGGCTGGATTCGGTAACCATCGAACAAGTCGCAGAATCTTTAGCCGGGCTCGCACAATACAGCCCACACCCCAAACAAGCACAGCAGGCATCAACTGAGCTGCTGGCCCAGTATCAGGCGCTGAAAAAACAGTATGCCGGGCAGACGAAAAAACGGGTGTTTCTGCAGTTTGGCGGAGAACCGCTTTTCACCAGCGGTAAAGGCTCGCTGCAAAACGAAGTGCTGGAACTGTGCGGGGGCGAGAATATCTTTGCCGCCAGCCGGGTTCCCTGGCCCCAGGTGAGTCGTGAGCAAGTGCTGGCGCGCGAGCCCCATGCCATCGTGGCAGCAGGAAATGTGAGCGAAATTCCTAAAATCGAACAATTCTGGCACAAACAGCTCGATATTCCGGTCATTCCGCTGACCAGCGACTGGTTTGAGCGCGCCGGTCCGCGTATTATCCTCGCCGCTCAACAACTCTGCCCTGCCCTGGCGCAGGTGAAATAACCGGGGATTAAACCATGCTCGTCTACTGGCTGGATATTGTCGGTACCGCTGTTTTTGCCATCTCAGGTGTGCTGCTTGCCGGAAAACTCCGGATGGATCCTTTTGGTGTGCTGGTATTAGGCGTGGTAACCGCCGTCGGTGGCGGCACGATCCGCGATATGGCGCTCGCCCATGGCCCTGTATTCTGGGTGAAAGATCCAACAGACCTGGTGGTGGCAATGGTCACCTGCATGCTGACGATTTTGCTGGTTCGCCAGCCAAGACGTCTGCCGAAGTGGGTGCTGCCAGTGCTTGATGCCGTCGGGCTGGCCGTGTTTGTCGGTATTGGGGTAAACAAAGCGTTTATGGCTGGCACCGGGCCGCTGGTCGCAACGGGTATGGGGGTGCTGACCGGTGTTGGCGGTGGGATTATTCGTGATGTGCTGGCACGCGAAGTACCGATGATCCTGCGAACGGAAATCTACGCCACCGCTTGTATCATTGGCGGTATTGTCCATTCAACAGCGGCTTACTCTTTTGATGTGCCGCTGGAAAACGCCGCGATGCTTGGAATGGTGGTCACATTGGGCATTCGCCTTGCCGCCATACGCTGGCATCTCAAGCTGCCGACATTCGCGCTGGATGAGAATGGCAGATAGCAAAAAGCCGTGTCACTGACACGGCTTTTTTGTGGCATCCGAACAGGGATCAGATGCTGAATGAGGATCCGCAACCGCAGGTGCTTGTTGCGTTCGGGTTGGTCACCACAAAGCGGGAACCTTCCAGACCTTCGGTATAATCAACCGAACCACCCACCAGATATTGCAGGCTCATCGGGTCAACAACAAGGCCTACGCCCTGTTTCTCAATGGTCATGTCGCCATCGTTGATCTGGTCGTCAAACGTGAAGCCATACTGGAAGCCACTGCAACCGCCGCCCGTAATGTAGACACGCAGTTTCAGGTTCGGATTGTCTTCATCCGCAATCAGGTTTTTCACTTTACTGGCTGCTGCGTCGGTAAACTGCAGCGGCAGCGCTACATCGTCACTCATTTTTCGCTCCCATTCATACTGCGATCTGGGCAAATAATAACCCGATCATTTTGGCTATTATCTATTACCCTGGTTATTCGTTCAAGTATTCTCCCTCTGGGGTGGCTATCCTTTCCGTGCGCAATACTTTTATCCTCTTCCAGGAATCCCTTAGAATAAGCCCCATTGTTTTTAACAAACCAGGAACGATTTCATGAGTAAGTCAGAAAACCTCTACAGCGCCGCACGCGAACTTATCCCCGGCGGCGTTAACTCGCCGGTACGCGCCTTCACCGGCGTAGGAGGCACGCCGCTGTTTATTGAGCGCGCTGACGGCGCTTACCTCTACGACGCCGATGGCAAAGCTTACATTGATTACGTCGGCTCCTGGGGTCCGATGGTGCTGGGTCACAATCATCCGGCTATTCGCAATGCGGTAATTGAAGCCGCCCAGCGCGGTCTGAGTTTTGGCGCGCCGACCGAGATGGAAGTGAAAATGGCCGAACTGGTGACTCAACTGGTACCGACCATGGATATGGTGCGTATGGTGAACTCGGGTACCGAAGCCACCATGAGTGCGATTCGTCTGGCTCGCGGTTTTACCGGTCGCGACAAAATTATCAAATTTGAAGGCTGCTACCACGGTCATGCAGACTGCCTGCTGGTCAAAGCTGGATCCGGGGCATTGACGCTGGGCCAGCCAAACTCTCCGGGCGTGCCGGCTGATTTCGCCAAACATACCCTGACCTGCACCTATAACGATCTGTCGAGCGTCCGCGACGCTTTCGAGCAATATCCGCAGGATATCGCCTGTATCATCGTTGAGCCGGTCGCGGGTAACATGAACTGTATTCCGCCGAAAGATGACTTCCTGCCGGGCCTGCGCGCGCTCTGTGATGAGTTCGGCGCGTTGCTGATTATCGACGAAGTAATGACCGGCTTCCGCGTCGCGCTGGCGGGTGCGCAATCTTACTATGACGTCACGCCGGACCTGACTTGCCTGGGTAAAATCATCGGCGGCGGGATGCCGGTGGGCGCATTTGGTGGCCGCCGCGACATTATGGAAGCCCTGGCGCCGACAGGCCCGGTCTATCAGGCCGGTACGCTTTCCGGCAACCCCATAGCCATGGCCGCTGGTTATGCCTGCCTGACCGAAGTGTCGCAGGTGGGCGTGCATGAAACCCTCAATGATCTGACGGCATTGCTGGCAGACGGCCTGATTGATGCGGCGCGCGGCCAGGGTATTCCACTGGTGGTCAACCATGTAGGCGGCATGTTCGGTCTGTTCTTTACCGATGCGCCGGAAGTCACCTGTTATCAGGATGTGGTGGCCTGCGATGTGGAACGCTTTAAGCGCTTCTTCCATCTGATGCTTGAAGAGGGTGTCTATTTTGCGCCGTCAGCCTTCGAAGCAGGTTTTATGTCAATCGCGCATAGCGAAGAAGATATCCGCAATACGGTTGATGCAGCACGCCGCGTGTTTGCGAAACTGTAATCCCTGACGAAACAGGTGTCGCCTTGCGTGGCACCTGTTCAGTCAGAATCATAGCCCGGAGAAGGCGCTTGCGCCGTCACCCGGGACACGCCCTGGTGGCGCAACGCTTACCGGGGCTACTAATTAGGGCCGCACCGACGATCCACCGCTTATCGGCTCTGCTTTCTCAGCAAATAGATAAAATACGGCGCGCCGATAAAGGTCGACAGCAGTCCTGCCGGGACCTGATAGGGAAACATCATCATCCGCCCGCACCAGTCGGCAAACACCAACAGAAGCCCCCCCGTCAGCGCAGACATAACGATATGCGGCATGGTACGGCGAAAACCCATCATACGCGCGATATGCGGTGCCATCAGGCCGATAAAACTCAGCGGGCCAATGGTCATCGTTGCGGTTGCCGTTAACGCCGCCGCCAGCAGCAACAGCCCGATACGTGATGTGGTCAACGCCATCCCCACCGAACGCGCCGTATCACCGCCCAGCGGCAATACCGTCAGCCAGCGACGACATAACGGCACCAGCGCCAGGAGCACGACCATCATCAGCCCCGTACGCATCACCTGCTCAAAGGTCGCGTGATAGGTCGAACCGGAAATCCACGTCAGGATCTTCGCCATACGCGGATCGCCGCTTGCCTGCAACATCATCAACAGCATGGTGAACGCGGTACTGAGCGCCATCCCGGCCAGTAACATACGGTGCGGCGAAAAACCCCCGCGACTAGCGGCAATCAGAATGATCAGCAGCGTAATGGCTGCACCGAGACTGCCGGCTGGCATCAGCCAGCCAAATGCATTCCCCGGCACGAAGAACAGCATGACCACAACACCGAAGGCCGCTCCGGAGCTGATCCCCAGCACTTCCGGGCTTGCCATCGGGTTCCCCGTCAGGCGCTGAATAATACACCCGGCTACCGCCAGCATGATCCCGGCGGTCAGCGCGGCGATAATCCGCGGCAAACGCCACTGCATTAGATCGTCAAGCATCGTACCGCTAATCCAGCGCCAGCCTTCCGCGTCACGTCCGAACGAAAGAGCCACCAGTACGCCCAGTAGCAATACAACCAGCCCGGCCAGCGCAAACCATTGCACATTCTGCCGTTCCGTGGGGACATTGTCCCCGACATCCATCGAAGGCGCGCTCATGCTGCGCAAACGCGGCAGCAGCCACAGTAACAGCGGCGCGCCAATCAGCGCCGTCATAGATCCTGTGGAGACCTCTCTCCATACGCGGGCAAGCCACAGGATAAGCTGGTCAGATAGCCAAAGAATCAGGGCGCCAATCAGGGGGGCGAGCATCAGACGCGTCAACAGACGCCGCGCACCGAGCATTTTCGCCAACAAAGGTGCAAACAGGCCGATAAAGCCGATAATCCCGACCGCATTCACCAGGAGTGCGCTGAGTACGATCGCAAGCGTAAGCACGGCCAGACGCGCCATTGATAACGCGAGACCAAGATTGCGGGCAACGCCATCATCCAGCCCCATCAGCGTTAATGGTCGCAGCAACAGCAGGGTGAGCACCACGCCGCCGATCAACTGCGGCCACAGGCGCTGCACGCCGCTCCAGTCGGTCTGGGTAAGCGTACCGGTGCTCCAGAGGAACATACTTTGCAGCGCATCGTGGTGGAAAATCACCAACAACTGGTTGACCGCCCCGCAGTAGAGGCTCACCACCAGCCCTGCCAGAATGAGCGTCACCGGAGAAAGCCGTTTGCCCCAGGCAACCCCAAACACCAGCGCGCCAACCACACAGGCGCCGGCCAGCGCGGCAAACTGCGTGGTCAACGCGCCCGGAAGCGCCCAGAGCGTGACGACGGTGATGCCCAGTTGCGCGCCGGTAGAGACCCCGAGCGTTGTAGGTTCTGCCAGCGGGTTACGTAAGACCTGCTGGAACAGTACCCCCACCAGCCCCAGGCCAGCCCCGACTAACAGCGAAATCACCAGTCGTGGCAGCAGGCTGTAATGGAACAGCATCTGTTCAATCACATCAACGTTGGGCGAAAAGAGCGCCTGTCCCCACTGTACGCGGGGAAGCGCGGCATTCAAATTCAGCCAGGTTAGCCAGGCGCCAGCAATGAATAACACTGCCAGTAGCAGGCCCGGCAGTAACGCAAACGGTCTTCTCATGCTTTGCCCCCGAGTGCGTTATCCAGAACACGCACAAAGTGCATGGCAGAGAGCGTCGCGCCATAGAACCAGACGGCAGGTACGCGCTGGAATCGGCCCGCGCGAACAAATGGCATCGCCTGCCACAGCGGGGTCGCCATTAACTTACGCATATCAGCATCATTACCGTGGTCAAAACAGAGAACATCGACGTCTTTATACATCGCCAGGCGATCAATCCCCACGGCGGTGCTTCCCCAGAACGAGGTTTCCCCCTGCCAGGCGTTTTGAATACCAAACTCATCCAGGACTTCCTGGAACAGGCAGTTGCGAGTAAAGACCAGCATGTGGCGTGCATCCAGCAGCGTCATCATCAGCAACGGGCGTTCGCCACGCGGTCTGAAGTGCGGTTTTCTGTCGGCAATAAAGCTATCGAAGGTATCCAGATGCGCTTTCGCCGCCGCTTCCATATGGAACAGTTGTGCCATCTCGTTGAGGGATTTTCTTGCCGTCGCCAGCGGTTTCTTACCGTCGCTAAAATTGAACCCCTGCCCCGGCGCGATTCTCGCCAGTACATCGGCAGAGGGGCCATAGCCGGCAGACCAGACCAGGAAAGAAGGTTTCATCTGCGTAAGCAGTTCCAGATTGGGCTCCGTGCGCAGCCCAACGTCAATCACCCCGGCGGGGAGCGCAGGTTCATTCACCCACAGATTGTAATTGGGAATATCGGCAATGCCGTAAGGTTTAATCCCCAGCGCCAACAGCAGTTCGACCGGCAGCCACTCCAGACCGACAATCCGCTGCGTGTCGATTTCCGCGGCCTGCGCGCTGCGCATCTGCCACAGCAAAGGAGAGAGCGCCATCATCGTCAACAGGCGACGACGGCTAATCAGGTTCAGGCCATCCATCAATAGACAAAGCTCACCGGGGCAGCACCTGACGGGTGAGGAAGAATCCCCATCGGGATACCGTAAATTTGTTCGAGAGTCTCCGCACGCATGAGTGTATCCGGGGTCCCCTGGGCAATCATTTCACCGCCGCGTAATGCGACAAGGTAATCGCAATAGCGCGCCGCCATATTGATATCGTGTAACACGGCAATTACCGTCAGCCCGCGCTGCTGGCTTAAACGATGCACCAGCGCCAGCACGTCCACCTGATGAGCGATATCGAGTGCCGAGGTCGGTTCATCCAGTAGCAGACAACGGCTATCCTGTGCCACCAGCATGGCAATCCATGCACGCTGACGTTCGCCGCCGGACAGGCTATCAACCAGACGATGCGCCAGTGGTTTGAGTCCAACCAGCGCTATCGCCTCTTCCACTTTCTCTCTGTCAGCCACGCCAAAACGGCCCAGCGCGCCATGCCACGGATACCGACCAATTGCCACCAGCTCACGTACCGTCATCCCTTCTGCCTGCGGCAACTGCTGCGGCAGATAGGCCACCTTACGGGCAAAGGATTTACTGCTCCAACTTGCCAGCGGCTGTCCGTCAAGCAGAACATCTCCCTGCGAAGGCGGTTGATGACGCCCCAGCATTTTAAGCAGTGTGGATTTCCCTGAACCGTTATGCCCGATAAGGCCAGTGACTTTGCCAACCGGAAAGGTCAGAGAAAGGGGATGCAACAGCGTGCGGCCAGGCACACTGAATGTGACGTCGGTGAGTTGAAACGTGGTATCGGGAAGCGCGTTGTTTTCCTGCATGAGTGCCAACTTTTAAAAGGGCACGGCGAACCGTGCCCGAAGAGAGATTAGAAGCGGAAGGTTGCTGTCGCCACCACCTGGCGCTCAGCCCCCCAGAAGCAACCATAGGTATTAAAGCAGCTTGCGACGTACTCGCGATCGAACAGGTTGTTCACATGTAACGCCACATTCGAGCCCGCCAGGCCTACACGCGCCAGATCGTAACGCACCAGTGCGTCAACTAACGTGTAGCTCCCCACTTTGAAAGAGTTCGCCGGGTCGCCCTGGCTGGAACCGGTAAAGCGAGCGCCGGTACCCAGCGTCAAACCAGAGAGCGCGCCATCAAAGACGGTGTAATCGCCCCACAGAGATGCCATGTGTTTTGGCACCTGAGCAGGAGTGTTGCCTTTGTATTTGGTATCGGTAGTGTACTCAGCGTCGGTATAGGTATAAGAACCGACCACATTGATGCTGGCAGAGAGTGCCGCTTTCGCTTCAAGCTCAACGCCGCGCGCACGGATTTCACCGCCTTCAACCGAGTAGAAAGATCCTGCCGGATCGCCCATCAGGTTGTTGGTTTTGGTCAACTGATACACTGCACCGGTCAGCACAATCGGACGATCTTTCGGTACGTATTTCACGCCCGCTTCGTACTGCTTACCTTTAGACGGTGCGAAAATCTTGCCATTCTGGCCCGTCGTGGATGCCGGTTCGAAGGATTCGCTATAGCTAAAGTACGGTGTTACACCATTGTCGAACAGGTAGTTAACACCGCCGCGCCAGGTGAACTGCTTATCGTCACGGGTGGTTTGTATGCCAGTGGTACGAGTCAGGGTTTCCTGCTTCGCCCAGTCATAACGCCCCCCGAGGGTAACCAGCACTTTGTCCCACTGCGCCTGATCCTGCGCATACACACCGGTCTGTTTCTGTTTATTCAGCACTTGATAAGGACCTGAGTTAGTCAGGTCTTTGGTGCCGAAATCGAAATCAGAAGAGACAGGGTTGTAGAGATCCAGCAACGGAACAGAGTTGTCATAACCGAACCAGGAGTCGATATCATTACGCATACGCATAAAGTCAACGCCGGTCAGCAGGGTATGATCTACATCGCCAGTGGCGAATTTGCTCTGTAACTGAGTATCCACGGTGAACGTCTGCAGGCGTTCGCTATCAACGACGTATTTACGTGCCAGATAGTGGCCTTTATCCGCTGCAGAGAGCGCATTACAGCTAGCGTTAAAACCGTTGGCTGAATCTGAGCAGACGCCGTAACCATAGACGCTATTCTGCGCGACTTTGTTTTCCGCGTAACGCAGGTTCTGGCGCAGCGTGAAGGTATCGTTAAAGCCATGTTCGAAGCTGTAACCCACCATTTTCTCATTACGGGAATAGGTGTTGTTCTTCGCGCCTTCGTTGAAGTCGGTCGGCAGACGGGAGCCATTTGGCAGCGGCTGAACGGTCCCCTCTTTCGGTAACCAGCCGTAGTAACCGGTATCCGGTTCGTTCTGGAAATAAGAGAGGAATGTGAAGTTCGTTTTGTCATCAGGACGCCAACTGAAAGACGGCGCAATAGTGTAGCGCTGCTCTTTTGCCCCTTCCTGTTGAGCGTTAGCGGAGCGAGCCAGACCGGTCAAACGATAAGAATAAACGCCGTCGTCATCCAGCGCGTCGCTAAAATCAAAACCTGTCTGGTACAGGTTATCGGTGCCCATCTTGAACTGCACTTCATACAGCGGCGTCGTTGTCGGACGTTTGCTGACCATGTTCAGTAACCCACCCGGGCTGCTCTTACCGTACAGCACAGAAGCCGGGCCGCGCAGGATTTCAGCACGTTCGAGCATGTAAGGATCAATCACCGCGTCGTTGTAGAAGTTGCCCTGCATCTTCATACCGTCGAGGTAGTTATTCTGGCTCTGACCATCTGCGGCAAAACCACGAATAACAAGATAGTCATAGGTGTTGGATGCGCCACGCGTCCCCACGGCGACACCTGGTGTGTAACTCAGCGCTTCCTTCACGGACTTAGGCTGATGCAGGGCCATCTCTTCGCTGGTGACCACGGAGATAGACTGCGGGGTCTTCTCAATCGGGGTGTCGGTTTTGGTCCCCGTCGCAGAGTGGCGCGCGGCAATCGTCGCCGCCGGGCCCCAGGCATTTTCCTGCCCCGCCGTGCTGCTGGAGGTTACGGTAACAGTTTCTTCAGGTTGGGTCGTTGCAGCCTGTGCATAGACAGACATGCCGCTAACCGCTGTGGCTACAACTACTGCGAGTTTACGCAGTGAGGTGTTGACTGGCTGAGCAGTTTTTAGACGCGCCATTGTTTGTTCTCTGACAATGAGTGAATGATAACGTAAACGATAATTATTATTATGACGGCAGCATAATATGCGAAGCGCCGACCGCATAGCAAGCGCTAAGCGGCCCTGCGCGGTGTGAGGGATTAATAAACAACCAGGTAAAAAGGATGGCGTTAAGAAGGAATTAAAAAGGATTTAAAACGAGGTTAAAGAGATGTTCCAGCCATGCCAAAATCAAAAACCCCCAGCCGGGCGACTGGGGGTTTGAGCATTAGTTACTACCGAACATATCTTTAATCCAGCCTGCGACACCGTCGCTCTTCTCTTGCTGTTGCGGTGGCTGTTGCTGAGGCTGCTGCTGTTGCGGCGGCGGGGTTGACTGATCGAACGGATTACCCTGCTGCGGCTGCTGCATCATCGGATTTTGCTGGCACAGCGTTTCCGGGCTGGTCGTCCAGACTGGCAGTGAACGCACACCGCCACCGCCGCAAATGAAGTTGCCCATATCATCCACGCTCATGGTGGTGATATCTTCCGGCGGCGTCAGATCCAGAGGAATTGGCGACTGGTTTGCCAGATAGCGCTGATAGATAGCCATCGCCCCGCTCGCACCATACAGCTTGGTCGGCTGGTTATTATCACGCCCAACCCAGGTAATCGTCACTTCACGCCCGTCAATCCCGGCAAACCAGGTATCGACGTTGTTGTTGGTGGTACCGGTTTTCCCTGCCAGATGCAGCCCCGGATATTTCGCGCCGAGCTGGCGCCCGGTACCGCGCTGAATAACCTGTTGCATGGTCCACAGGGTCAAATAGGCCGCTTGCGCAGGCACCGCACGCTCAGACTGCGGATAACTCTGGTACAGCACCGTACCATCCTCTGCAATGACTGAACGCAGTGCAGACAACGTTGCGCGGTTACCGCCGCTGGCGATGGTCTGGAACGCTTGCGCGACTTCAATCGGCGTCAGGTTGAGCGCCCCCAACAGCATGGACGGGTTAGCCGTTAACTGATCTTTAGGCGCACCTAATTTCAACCAGGTATCAGTCACCGCAGGCAGCCCCATTGCCATCCCGAGGTTAACTGTCGGCACGTTCATGGAGCGCGTTAACGCATCCACCAGCATCACCTGACCGCTAAACCGGTGGTCGTCGTTCTGCGGTGCCCAGACCTGACCATTGGACAGACGCAGTGAAATCGGCGCATCGGCAATGGAGGTATTCAGACGGAATTTATCCGGCTGGCTTAGCGCTGTCAGGTAGGTCGCCGGTTTTGCCAACGAGCCGATAGAGCGGCGCGCCTGCATCGCACGGTTATAGCCCGCAAATTGCGGCGTCGCCCCGCCGACCATTGCACGGACTTCGCCACTGAAGCGATCCACAACCACCATCGCGGTTTCCAGGTCGTCCAGCTTACGCTGCTTGATCAAGGCCGGAATACCTTCCACCGCCGCTTTTTCTGCCGCATCCTGCGCAACAGAATCAAAGGTGGTGAAAATCTTCACGCCCGACAAGTCCTTCACTTTGTCATCGCCGAGTTTAGCCTGAAGCTCCTGACGGACCATCTGCATAAACGCAGGCTGCGGCGAAATCACGCCACCGCGCGGCTGCACGCCAAGCGGACGGGCGCTGAGCATGTCGTAAAGCTCCTGGTCAATCACCTTCTGCTCTTGCATCAGGCGCAGGACAAGGTTACGTCGCTCAAGGGCCAGTTTCGGGTTGCGCCACGGATTATAGATAGACGCCCCTTTCACCATCCCCACCAGCATCGCCTGCTGATCGAGACTCAGCTCTTCCACCGGACGGCCAAAGTAGTAAAGGCTTGCCAACGGGAAACCACGGATTTCGTTATCACCGCTCTGCCCGAGGTACACTTCGTTCATGTACAGTTCAAGGATACGATCCTTGCTGTAACGCGCATCGACGATCAGCGCCATATAGGCTTCGTTAGCCTTACGCCAGTAGGAGCGTTCGCTGCTCAGGAACAGGTTTTTTACCAATTGCTGGGTCAGCGTACTCGCCCCCTGCACCGTACGCCCGGCGGTCAGGTTCGCCAGCACCGCACGGCCAATCGAGTAAAAACTGATACCGTCATGCTCGTAGAAATGGCGGTCTTCGGTCGCCAGCAGCGTATCCACCAGCAGATCCGGGAAGCCACTACGCGGGACAAACAGACGCTGTTCGCCGTTAGGCGAGGAAAGCATGGTGATCAAACGCGGATCGAGACGGAAGAAACCGAACTGACGGTTGCTGTCCATATTCTCAATGCTATCGAGTCGGTCGCCATCAAACGTCAGACGTGCCCGGACCTGCCCTTCTTTGCTGTCAGGGAAGTCAAACGGGCGGCGGATCATCTCAATGCTTTTCGCCTGCACGGTAAACTCGCCAGGACGTGTCATTTTCGTCACCTGACGGTACTGTGTGGCTTCCAGCAGTTTGACCATCTCGTTTTTGCTGATGGGCATATCCGGCTCAAGGTTGACCATACGGCCATAGACGGCAGCCGGCAGTTGCCACACTTTGCCATCGATACGGCTGCGGATCTTCTGATCCAGGTACACGCCATAAATGGCCAGCAGCACCGCACCCACGATACAAATTTTCAACAGCAGCCAGAACCAACGGCGCTTACCGCGAGGTTTACCGCCTTTACCTTTCCCTTTGCGCGGCGCTGAGTCCTGCTCATCGCCATCATCATCTTCGTAATCGTCGTATTCCTCTTCTCTGACTCGACGACGACTTACTTTCTCTTTTGCCGGACGTGAAGGTCTGCTCTTACGTCCAATTGGCTCGCGGTCATTCCCCGCCATGCTCTCTCTCCGCAACATTCAGGCGCAAGGGCCTGATTCTCAGTTCTTCCGCCTCCAGGCAGAAGAAGAAATCTCTCAAAATAAACAGCAAGATTTTCTCAACGAGAAAATCTTTAGTGTCTGCACCCTCTCCCTGTGGGAGAGGGCCGGGGTGAGGGCATCAGACCGCACTCCAGGTAAACAGCAGATTTTCTCAACGAGAAAATCTTAGTGTCTGCACCCTCTCCCTGTGGGAGAGGGCCGGGGTGAGGGCATCAATCTGCCCCGCCCATAACTACGAATACTTTTTCGTGCGCCGCGTCGGTGCGGCATTTGCCGGATCGTCTGGCCAGACATGTTTCGGGTAACGCCCTTTCATCTCTTTTTGCACTTCACGGTACGCCCCCTGCCAGAACGCCGCTAAATCGCGCGTAATTTGCAGCGGGCGCTGAGCCGGGGAAAGCAGTTCCAGTACCAGCGCAATGCGCCCCTGAGCGATAACAGGCGTTGTGGCCTCACCAAACATCTCCTGCATACGCACCGCCAGAGCAGGCGGATTATCCTCATGATAACGAATGGCAATCCGACTTCCCGTCGGCACAGTGTAATGCCCAGGCAGTTCACTATCCAGACGTTGACGCAAAGGCCAGGGTAAGAAAGCTTTTAATGCTTCGCCCACATCCAGCGCTTTCAACGCGCGAAGCGAATGTACGCCCCCCATTTGCGGTAACAGCCAGCTTTCCAGAGAAGCCAGCAGCGAAGCGTCATCCACCGCAGGCCATGCCTCTTCCGGCAGCCATTTCGCCGCGCAATGTAAACGCAGACGAAGCTGTTTCGCCTCCGGCGTCCAGTTAAGGACATCCAGCCCTTTATCACGAATGCCGTTGAGCATCGCCTGATGTAGTTCTTCTTCCGGAAGCTTCGCCAGCGGCTGAACCTTCACCGTCAATTGACCAATCCGGCTACGGCGAAACGCCTTTAAGGTTCCCAGCGCTTCATCCCATTCCACAGAGTCAGACGGCTCAACAATGTGCGGACAGGCTGCCATTAACCGATCAATGTCCAGCGGCAGCGCCAGCAAAATGCGGGCATCCGGCGACTGGCTCCCTTGTAACAGCAGTGGCGCGAGCAGCCATTCATGGCGATTAAGCGCGTCATCCGCGTCAAGCATTGCGCCCATTCCGTTTGCCAGTTGATAACGCCCGTCCTGCCCACGCCTGCGCGCAATGCGGTCAGCAAAAGCGCTGGCGAGCAACGGCGCCAACAGATCGCTATCCGGCTCCCCTTCCGCACTTTTCAACCGCCGGATCAGCTGTCGACCACGCTGCTGCCACTGGGGCTGATTGCGGGAAAAGGCAACACTCAAATCGGTATTACCGCCGCGCGGCGGCTCTTCAAGAATGGCAGCCAGCTTCGCCGCCGTTGCCACCTCATCCGCACCGCTGGCGCTCGCTAACATCGCAGCCAGGCGCGGATCGTTACCCAGCGATGCCATTTTTTTCCCGAACGCAGAGAGGCGATCGCCTTCCAGCGCCCGCAGTTGCGTCAACAACCGCTTCGCTGCGGCAAGGTTAGTCGCTGGCGGTAAATCCAGCCAGGTAAGCTGCACGGGATCCTGGCATCCCCACTGTAACAGCTCCATCAACAGGCCAGACAAATCGCTTTGCAAAATCTCTGGCTCGCTCTGTGCCGCCGCCCTTTCGGCCTGTTCTTTGCCGATCAAATGCAAACAGATACCTGGTTCAAGGCGCCCGGCACGTCCGGCACGTTGCGTCATCGATGCCTGGCTCACGCGCTGAGTGACAAGCCGTGTTAGCCCTGTTCGCGAATCGAAACGGGCCACCCGCTCCTGGGCGCTGTCCACTACCAGGCGAATGCCTTCTATGGTCAGGCTGGTCTCGGCGATATTGGTCGCCAGCACCACCTTTCGTTGCCCGACAGGCGGCGGAAGAATGGCTTTGCGTTGTTCATTGAGCGACAACGCCCCATACAGCGGACAGAGCAATACATCGTCAGCGACCCGGCTGGCCAGTTGTTCCTGCACACGCTGGATCTCCCCTACTCCCGGCAAAAACAGTAACAACGACCCCGATTGTGAACGCAGTAAATCGGCTGTCGCCACCGCGACCGCCTCGTCAAAGCGCTGATGGCTGTTTAAGGCCTGATAGCGCCGCTCGACCGGGTGCATACGCCCCTCGGAAACAATCAGCGGCGCATCCGGCAACAGAGTCTGCAGGCGGCTGTTATCAAGGGTGGCTGACATGACCAGCAGTTTCAGGTCGTCACGCAGTCCCTGCTGGACATCCAGCAATAGCGCCAACGCCAGATCGGCCTGCAGGCTACGTTCGTGGAATTCATCAAGGATCACCAGACCAACGCCGTTCAGCTCGGGATCGTGCTGGATCATTCGCGTCAGGATCCCCTCAGTCACCACTTCCAGACGCGTATTCGGCCCAACACAGGTTTGGGCTCTCATCCGATAGCCGACCGTGTCACCAGGCTGCTCATTAAGCAGCTCCGCCAGTCGTTGCGCCACGTTACGGGCAGCCAGCCTGCGCGGTTCAAGCAGTAAAATACGCCCGTCAATACCGCCCTGCTGCAACAATTGCAGCGGCAGCCAGGTTGACTTCCCCGCGCCTGTTGGGGCAGTTAGCAGTACCTGGGGAGCGTGTTGTAACGCATTGAGAAGGTCGGGCAATACGGCAGCAACCGGCAGTGAGGACACTCAAGGCTCCAGAGGATTCACATTGATAAGGACGGGGCCAATTGTACATGAACTACGGCGCTTTGGAGCGCCGAAGCATTTGCGAGCATCCGCCTGCCATTGTAGCATCGCGACAAATCCTAACTGAGTGCCTGCCATGTCTGAATCGAAAAGGCTGTTTTTTGCCATCGAATTGCCCGACGCCACCCGACAGGAGGTGGTGCGCTGGCGGGCGGAACATTTCCCGCAGGATGCCGGACGACCGGTTGCGGCAGCAAACTTACATCTGACACTGGCGTTTTTGGGGGAAGTGAGCGCGGAAAAACAACGGGCGCTGGAAACGCTGGCCGGTCGCATTCGTCAGCCAGGCTTTACGTTACAACTCGATGATGCCGGGCAATGGTTGCGTTCGCGCGTCGTCTGGCTTGGCTGTCGCCAGTCGCCACGCGGGCTGTTGCAACTGGCGGATATGCTGCGCGCTCAGGCTGCACGCAGCGGATGCTGGCAAAGTCCAACGCCGTTTCATCCTCATATCACACTGCTGCGCGATGCCAGTCATGCGGTCACGATACCGCCGCCGGGTTTTCACTGGACTTTTCCTGTAACAGAATTTGTCTTATATGAATCGCAGTTTGCCGGAGGACGTCTGCGCTACACGGCGTTAAACCGCTGGACGCTAAAATCATAAAAAGGATATGTCATGGAATTTTCTCCGCCCCTCCGATCCGCCACGCTTATTCAGCGCTATAAGCGGTTTCTTGCCGATGTGATCACGCCAGAAGGCGAAACGTTGACAATCCATTGTCCCAATACCGGCGCAATGACCGGTTGCGCCACGCCTGGCGACACGGTTTGGTATTCCACATCAGAAAATACTAAACGCAAATATCCGCATACCTGGGAATTAACGCAAACCCAACAGGGCGCATTTATTTGCGTTAATACGCTTCGCGCTAATACGTTAACGAAAGAAGCAATACAGCAAAACCGTTTGCCAGGACTGTCGGGTTACAGTGCACTGAAAAGTGAAGTGAAATATGGTGCCGAAGGCAGCAGAATTGATTTTCTGTTACAGGCGGATGGCCGACGCAACTGCTATATTGAAGTTAAATCAGTAACGCTCGCCGAGCGGGAATGCGGTTTTTTCCCTGATGCAGTTACGCTACGCGGACAAAAGCATCTGCGTGAGTTAATGAGCGTAGCGGCCAGCGGCGACCGCGCCGTTATTCTGTTTGCCGTGCTGCATTCAGCCGTTGAACATTTTTCTCCAGCGCGCCATATTGATGAGAAATACGCACGATTGTTAAAGGAAGCACAAGGTCAGGGAGTAGAAATTCTGGCGGTAAAAGCGGAACTTTCTGCTACAAATATGACTCTGAGATTGCCGCTGCCTTTCACAATATAGGGCAGCGATTGACTAAATTGACTAATAAGTGTTCTGGTCGCGTGCGCAAATACGCTTTTCCTCACAGGCTTGTCAAGTGTTACGTTTAGATATTTGCCATCCGGAAAAGCATCTGCTATTTATAGCGGCCTGATTTTCCCCCAACACGGGGATCGATAGTGCGTGTTAAGGAGAAGCAACATGCAAGAAGGGCAAAACCGTAAAACATCGTCCCTGAGTATTCTCGCCATCGCTGGGGTGGAGCCGTATCAAGAGAAACCGGGCGAAGAGTATATGAATGAAGCCCAGCTAGCGCACTTCAGGCGTATTCTTGAAGCGTGGCGTAATCAACTCAGGGATGAAGTCGATCGCACCGTCACCCATATGCAGGATGAAGCAGCTAACTTCCCGGACCCGGTAGACCGTGCCGCACAGGAAGAAGAGTTCAGCCTCGAACTGCGTAACCGTGACCGCGAGCGTAAACTGATCAAAAAGATTGAGAAAACGCTGAAAAAAGTTGAAGACGAAGATTTCGGCTACTGCGAATCCTGCGGTGTTGAAATCGGCATTCGCCGCCTGGAAGCGCGTCCGACCGCTGACCTGTGCATCGATTGCAAAACACTGGCGGAAATTCGCGAAAAACAGATGGCGGGTTAATTCGCCTCTGACCGACAGCCGGTCAACCCCTCAGACGGCGCAGCGCTGATTCCAGCCTGCGCCTTCAAATCAGGCTGTGCTATAGTCGGGGAAAATTTCCCGTATTGTCGGCGTTTCCTGTCTTTATGTCTGACTCTCACTATATTGGGCGCTTTGCGCCGTCACCGTCCGGTGAACTCCATTTTGGCTCGCTCATTGCTGCACTTGGCAGCTACCTGCAGGCGCGCGCGCAGCAGGGTATCTGGCGAGTGCGTATCGAAGATATTGATCCCCCGCGTGAAGTTCCCGGTGCCGCAGAAACCATCTTGCGCCAGCTTGAGCATTACGGCCTGCACTGGGATGGCGATGTACTCTGGCAATCACAACGTCATGAGGCCTACCGCGACGCACTGGCCTGGCTTCATACTCGTGGGCTGAGTTACTACTGTACCTGTACGCGGGCGCGCATTCAGAGCGTGGGCGGCACCTATGACGGCCACTGCCGTAGCGCTAACAATGGCCCGGAAAATGCGGCTGTACGTCTGGTACAGCAACATCCGGTGCTCCATTTTCATGACAGGCTGCGCGGCGAACTCTATGCGGATGAAAAACTGGCGCGCGAGGATTTTATTATCCACCGCCGGGATGGCCTGTTTGCCTATAACCTCGCCGTCGTGGTTGATGACCATTTTCAGGGCATCACGGAAATTGTGCGCGGCGCAGATTTAATTGAACCCACGGTCAGGCAAATTTCGCTCTACCAACAATTTGGCTGGCCTGTGCCACAGTATGTCCATCTGCCGCTGGCGCTCAATGCGCAAGGGAATAAACTCTCCAAGCAAAACCATGCGCCAGCCTTGCCCGCTGGCGATCCGCGCCCCATAATAATCAGGGCGTTACAATTCTTAAACCAGAGCGCAACAAATGAGTGGCAGGATCTCAGCGTCGACGATTTGTTGAAAAATGCGGTGGCGAACTGGACGCTCGCTAACGTGCCCATTGCAGTGGATGTGAATACGGCATTCTCAAACGCCTCGCGCTGAGCTATGATTAGCCGCTATTTTTTTGTCCTTATTTTTTTGTCCTGACGTTTGACACTACCGAGGTGCACTATTTTTACCCGAGTCGCTAATTTTTGCCGTAAGGTGCTAAGTCGCGAAGAGAGCATGGTCGTTGAGGCTAGCGTACAACCTCAGATGACGGTTATCCCGCGTGAACAGCACGCTATTTCTCGCAAAGATATCAGTGAAAATGCGCTCAAAGTCCTCTACCGCCTGAACAAAGCCGGTTACGAGGCTTATCTCGTCGGTGGTGGCGTGCGTGATTTATTGCTGGGCAAAAAACCAAAAGATTTCGACGTCACGACGAACGCCACGCCGGACCAGGTGCGTAAATTATTCCGCAACTGCCGCCTGGTGGGTCGCCGTTTCCGCCTGGCCCACGTCATGTTCGGGCCGGAAATCATTGAAGTCGCCACCTTTCGCGGCCATCACGAAGATACCGAAGCCGACCGCACCACGTCTCAGCGTGGCCAGAATGGCATGTTGCTGCGCGACAATATTTTCGGTTCTATCGAAGAAGATGCTCAGCGTCGCGATTTCACCATTAACAGCCTTTACTACAGCGTTGCTGACTTCACCGTACGTGATTATGTCGGCGGCATGCGCGATCTGGAAGAGGGCGTCATTCGCCTGATTGGCAACCCGGAAACCCGCTATCGCGAAGACCCGGTACGTATGCTGCGCGCGGTGCGTTTCGCCGCCAAGCTGAGTATGAACATCAGCGCTGAAACGGCCGAACCGATTCCTCGTCTGGCCGCCCTGATTAATGACGTCCCCCCTGCGCGCCTGTTTGAAGAGTCGCTGAAATTATTGCAAGCGGGCTATGGTTTCGATACCTACATGCTGCTGCGCGAATACAACCTTTTCCAGCCTCTGTTCCCAACCATCAGTCGCTTCTTTACCGAAAACGGTGACAGCCCGATGGAACGCATCATTGCGCAGGTGCTGAAAAACACCGATACCCGCCTTCATAACGATATGCGGGTTAACCCGGCGTTTTTGTTTGCGGCTATGTTCTGGTATCCGCTGCTGGAAACCGCGCAGCGCATTACTCAGGAAGGCGGTCTGGCATATTACGACGCCTTTGCGCTTGCCATGAACGATGTGCTGGATGAAGCCTGCCGTTCACTGGCCATCCCGAAACGCATCACCTCGCTGATTCGCGATATCTGGCAGCTACAACTGCGTATGTCCCGTCGTCAGGGTAAACGCGCGTGGAAACTGATGGAGCATCCGAAATTCCGCGCAGCCTACGATCTGCTGGCCCTGCGTGCCGAGGTTGAAAACAACGGCGAACTGCAGCGGCTGGTGAAATGGTGGGGAGAATTTCAGGTTTCCGCACCGCCAGAGCAGAAAGATATGCTTGAGGGCCTGGGCGATGAACCCGCCGTTCGCCGCCGCCATCGCCGCCCGCGCAAACGCGCGCCGCGCCGTGAAGGCAGCGCATAATGTCATCCCTTTCAGGCCTGCCACGCGCAGGCCTGATGCTATAGAGAATGAAAAACGCAGGAGCCTGTATGTCCCCAACCCTTTGCTATATCGCCATCGGCAGTAATCTCGCATCGCCTCTGGAGCAGGTAAAGGCAGCGCTGGACGCCATTGGGGAGATCCCGCAAAGCCGCGTGGTCGCCGTCTCCTCGTTCTACCGCACGCCTCCGCTTGGCCCGCAGGATCAGCCTGACTATCTCAACGCCGCCGTCGCGCTGGAAACCACCCTTGAGGCCGAAGCGCTGCTTGACCACACCCAGCGCATTGAACTGCAGCAAGGGCGCGTGCGTAAAGCCGAGCGCTGGGGGCCACGCACGCTGGACCTGGATATCATGCTGTTTGGCGACCAGGTTATTCAGACGCCGCGTCTCACCGTTCCCCATTACGACATGAAAAATCGCGGCTTTATGCTGTGGCCGTTATTTGAAATTGCCCCTGCCCTGCGATTCCCTGATGGTATGACACTGAGCGCCGCCCTCACAGAATGCGCAGCGGACAAACCTGCCTTGTGGTAAAACGCTTTTCTGGCGCTTCTGATGTGATCAGTGTTAAACGATTGCCTAAAATCATTGTTCACCTGAATGTTGCTGTTAGAATGCGCCAGAATTCGTTTTTAGCCATCAGGAAACGTTATGAAACCCACCACCATCTCCTGGCTGCTTAAGTGCAAACAGGAAAAAAAACGCTTCGCTACCATCACAGCCTACGATTACAGCTTCGCTAAACTGTTCGCCGAAGAAGGCATCAATGTGATGTTGGTTGGCGACTCGTTAGGGATGACGGTACAAGGTCATGATTCCACCCTGCCCGTGACGGTAGACGACATTGCCTATCACACGCGCGCGGTGCGCCGTGGCGCCCCTCATTGTTTGCTACTGGCCGACCTGCCGTTTATGGCGTATTCCACACCGGAGCAGGCCTTTGAAAACGCCGCCGTCGTGATGCGCGCCGGGGCCAATATGGTAAAAATCGAAGGCGGTCGTTGGCTGAGTAATACGGTGAAAATGCTCACCGAACGCGCTGTACCGGTGTGCGGACATCTGGGGTTAACGCCGCAGTCCGTAAATATCTTCGGTGGCTACAAAGTTCAGGGGCGCGGCGATGCCGGACAAACGCTGCTGGACGACGCGCTGGCGCTGGAAGCCGCTGGTGCGCAGTTGCTGGTGCTGGAGTGTGTGCCGGTTGAGCTGGCAAAGCGTGTCACGGACGCGCTGACCATTCCGGTCATTGGTATCGGCGCAGGCAACGTCACAGACGGCCAGATTCTGGTGATGCACGACGCGTTCGGCATTACCGGTGGCCATATCCCCAAATTTGCGAAAAACTTTCTGAGCGAGGCAGGCGACATGCGCGCTGCCGTGCGCCAGTATGTTGCCGACGTTGAGTCCGGGGTCTATCCGGGCGAAGAACACAGTTTCCATTAAGGAGTGCCGTTGTGTTGATTATCGAAACCCTGCCGTTACTGCGCCAGCATATTCGAAGAGCGCGTCAGGAAGGAAAACGCATTGCGCTGGTGCCAACGATGGGCAACCTGCACGATGGTCATATGACGCTGGTTGAGGAAGCCAAATCCCGTGCGGATGTGGTCGTGGTGAGCATTTTCGTCAACCCCATGCAGTTTGACCGCGCCGACGATCTGGCTCGCTACCCGCGCACCCTGCAGGAAGATTGCGAAAAGCTCAATAAACGGAAAGTGGATTTTGTTTTCGCCCCTGTGCCAAATGATATTTATCCGCAGGGCACAGACACGCAAACCTATGTGGATGTGCCAGGTATCTCCACCATGCTTGAAGGCGCAAGCCGCCCGGGGCATTTCCGTGGTGTTTCCACCATCGTCAGCAAGCTCTTTAACCTGGTCCAGCCGGATATCGCCTGCTTTGGCGAAAAGGACTACCAGCAGTTGCAGCTCATTCGCAAAATGGTTGCCGATATGGGCTATGACATTGAGATTGTCGGGGTTCCGACCGTGCGTGCTAAAGACGGTCTGGCGCTCAGTTCCCGTAACGGCTATCTCACCGCCGATCAACGCAAAATCGCACCGGCTCTGAGCAAAACCATGAACGCGATGGCCGCAAAACTGAGCGCAGGCGATCGCAATCTCGACGAGATCATTGCCCTGGCGGAACAGGAACTTAACGACGGCGGCTTTCGCGCAGATGACATCCAGATCCGCGATGCAGACACGCTTCTGGAGCTTGCGCAGACCAGCAAACGCGCGGTGATTTTGATGGCCGCCTGGCTGGGTCAGGCGCGTCTCATCGATAATAAAGTGGTTGATCTCCCCCCTGTAGACAGGGGTTAAAAAACGGGCAATACTGCCCTGTTATCGGCCTGGTCTGGCGCTGTCGCCGGGCCGGGAAAGTCTGGCCGGGCAGCCAAATGCCACCCGGCGATATACCTGTATTTCGTTACGCCATTAAAGGTAGAAGTTATGATTCGCACTATGCTGCAAGGCAAGCTCCACCGCGTCAAAGTGACACAGGCCGACCTGCACTATGAAGGTTCCTGCGCGATTGACCAGGATTTCCTTGAGGCGGCTGGTATCCTGGAATACGAAGCCATCGATATTTACAACGTCACCAACGGTAAGCGCTTTTCCACCTATGCCATTGCCGGTGAACGTGGCTCCCGCATCATTTCAGTTAACGGTGCGGCGGCGCACTGCGCGGATGTTGGCGACATCCTGATTATCGCCAGCTACGTCACCATGCCGGATGAGCAGGCGCGTAGCTGGCAGCCGAAAGTCGCCTATTTTGACGGCGACAACGAGATGAAACGCACGGCAAAAGCGGTTCCGGTACAAGTTGCCTGAATGGCATAGCCGACTCATTAATCAGGCATAATGGGCGTTATTGATGCGGAACGGACAGCGCGCAGTCACCGGAGCGTACACGCAATACGTGAGGATGACGAGCACTGTCCTGGTTCAAAATGGCAAATAAAACAGCCCGTTTTGCCTGATTTACCCCTGAGGTTGATTGCTTATTAACCTCGACATATCCTCCAGCGAATCCGTCTTTAAGATATACAACCGTTTCAGTAAGTACGGATTATCACCAGGCTTTACCTTTCCTCGCACCGTGGTCAGCGCAAGATGGAAACCGGCATCTTTCGCCGCAGCCAACGCTTTGTCGTCATAGCCGCCGAACGGGTACGCCAGATACCATATATGCTGGTTGAACTGCGAAAGCGCGCGGCGTGAATGCTTAAAATCCATCAGGATATTGTCATAACTGCGACTTAGCAGGATCGGATGGCCCACGTCATCGGTGCGATGCAGGAAATGAGTATGTGACTGAAAATCAAAGACATGTGAAATTTGCTCCAGTTCAGAGATGCTCATGAACTGCAGGGATTTTGGATCCCAGAGCTGTGGTTTACGCTTAATACGCGACGAAATAATAAAAGCGGTCGCCCTGAAACCGTTCTGCTTTAACACCGGATACGCATAGCGACTGACCGATTTCAGTCCGTCATCAAAGGTGATCACCACTGAACGGGCAGGAAGGTTCATCGCGTTACGTATATAACCTTCCAGTTGATACATGCTTAACGTGGTATAGCCCTGGTCATGCAGCCAGCTCATCTGGTTGGTGAAAGCGCGAAGAGAGGTGGTCGTCGAGGTATGACGAAACCGCGTGTTCTCCTCATCTTCCAGAATATGATGGTAGGTGAGCACAGGAATACCGTTATCTTCCTGCGCATCCAGGCTACTGATCCACGCCAGACGTTCGCCAATGCGAATCTGATACCAGGTCTGGTTGAGTCTGTCTTTCAGCTTGCTGATGATAGGGTAGCGCAGATTCCCGGCCAGCATACCCAATTGTTCACTGGTATTGTCCGCCTCGTTATACATCGGTGTATCACGCCAGGTGATCAAATTTTGATTACTCAGGGGTTTATTGAGGTCGCCAAGGCTATCCTGAACTTTCTCACTGCCACGAACCGTTCCCAGATGCCCTTTATCTATCCACGCTTTACCGAAGCCGAAGCGAAATTCGTAATAGTCTTCCGCCCCTGGCACAACCGCCAGAATTTGTCCGGCGCGGATATTGCCAACAGTCATAACATTGTTGCCAATCTGCGCCCATATGTCGGCATCTTCCGTAATTTGCATATAGCGAGCAGGATCGGGATTTTGACTAACGAGACGTGCAGAAACGCTATATGACACCAGCAAGAACAAAATGAGGAGAAAACGAGGCATGCACCTAACCAGGCTAAAAATAATTTAGGTTATTGTAGGAAAAAGAAAAATGAATACCAACGTTTATTTTTCATACAAATCATGTAACAACACAAACGGCGGATTTTTCTGTTGCTGATGCCAGAGACTGCTGACCACCGGCGCGCCAGCGCCAACAATCTGCTCACGAAAATCGGCACTGCTACATACTTCACGCAGCGGATACATTGCTTCCAGCAAGTCAGCATCAACGCCGGATATCACTTCACAATGCTCATGCTTGTGGCTCATGAGCGAGGCGGCACGGTAAGGCGCGGCCCCGGAAATATCGGTCAAAAAAACCACGCCATCACCTGAATCCGTTTCATGCAACGCATCACAAATCATGCGGCTGAGCATATTAGTGCTAAGCCCGTGGCGAAAGTTGACCGCTCTGCATTGTTTAAGCGGGCAAACCGGCTCTCCAGACTGTCCAGCATCTCCTGCGCCAGTTCACCATGGCACGTAATGACCCATCCCAGCATACGTATCTCCTTAGCAGACTTGCAGTTTAGCCAGGTGACCATCAGCCGTCGGTGACAGATATCATAGATTAAAAGGGCAATGAGAACCCGGCGACGAACGCCGCCGGGCAAGTGGCGATTAACTGCGCAGACCGCGTCCGCGCTGGATTAAATACCAGCACAATATATAAAAAGCGATGATAAACACCGCCAAAACCGCCACAGTGGTGAAGAGCGGCACATCGGTAATACCGAGGAAACCAAAGCGGAAACCGCTAATCATGTAAACAATGGGGTTGAGATGAGACAGCGCCTGCCAGAACGGCGGTAGCAACGTCAGCGAATAGAACACCCCGCCGAGATAGGTCAGCGGTGTCAGGACAAATGTCGGGATCAGGCTGATGTCATCAAAGGTTGTCGCAAAAACGGCATTCAGCAGACCCGCCAGCGAGAACAATACCGCCGTCAACAGCAGCGTTAACGCAACAAAAACCCACGAGTGGACCTGAAAAGGCACGAAAAACAGCGACACGGCCGTCACCAGCACCCCGACACATAAACCACGCGCCACGCCACCGCCCACATACCCTGCGATAATCACATGCGTGGGCACCGGGGCGACCAGCAGCTCTTCAATATTGCGTTGAAACTTGGCACTGAAAAATGATGACGCCACGTTTGCATAGGCGTTAGTGATCACCGCCATCATGATCAGGCCTGGCACGATGAATTGCATATAGGTAAAGCCGTGCATCTCACCGATCCGTGAGCCAATCAAATTACCAAAGATAATAAAATAGAGGGTCATGGTAATCACCGGCGGCACCAGCGTCTGTACCCAAATACGCATAAACCGTTGAATTTCTTTATGCCAGATACTTTTCAATGCCACCCAATAAAGCTGCATCATGCGTGCTCTCCTTTTTTCTCATGCACCAGCGTGACGAACAGCTCTTCCAGACGGTTAGCCTTGTTGCGCATACTCAAGACCTGTACGCCCTGCGCGCTAAGCTGGCTGAACACGCTATTTATCCCCTGTTCACGCAACACTTCGACTTCCAGGGTCGACGTATCCACCAGCCGATACTGGTAACCTTCCAGCTTCGGTAACGGGCTTTTCGTTGCCAGATCGAGGATAAAGGTTTCCGATTTTAGCTTCGCCAACAATGACTTCATGGAGGTGTTTTCAATCAGCTCACCGCTCTGAATAATGCCAATGTTGCGACACAGCATCTCGGCCTCTTCCAGATAATGGGTAGTCAGAATGATGGTGGTGCCTTTGTCGTTGAGATCTTTCAGGAAGCCCCACATAGAACGACGCAGTTCGATATCCACCCCGGCCGTAGGTTCATCAAGGATCAGCAGCTTCGGCTCATGCATCAGGGCACGGGCTATCATCAAACGACGCTTCATCCCTCCCGATAACATACGCGCACGTTCGTTGCGTTTTTCCCACAGATCGAGCTGGTTCAGGTATTTTTCGCTACGCTCCAGCGCCTCTTTACGTTCAACGCCGTAGTAACCCGCCTGGTTAACCACAATCTGCTGTACGGTTTCAAACGGGTTAAAATTGAACTCCTGCGGTACAAGACCGAGCTGCCGTTTGGCGTTAACGATATCTTTTTGCAGGTCGTAGCCGAAGACACTCACGCGTCCGGATGTTTTATTTACCAAAGAACTGACGATACCTATGGTGGTCGATTTTCCTGCGCCGTTTGGTCCCAGTAACGCGTAAAAATCCCCAGCTTCTACTTTAAGATCAATACCACGTAGCGCGTGAACGCCGCCCGGGTAGGTTTTTTTAAGCTGCTCAAGCTCCAGTGCAATGGTCATGAATTTTCACTTACCTTATTCTTACACTCGATGTGTGGTTTAAAAAACGTGGGAGTTGACCTATATTAGCGCAACGCACTTATTTGGTTACAGGTCGTTAACTTCCATGAAAGACATAGATACACTCATCAGCAACAATGCACTATGGTCAAAAATGCTGGTGGAAGAGGATCCCGGCTTTTTCGAAAAACTGGCGCAAGCGCAGAAACCGCGTTTTCTATGGATTGGATGTTCTGACAGTCGCGTTCCCGCAGAACGCCTTACCGGCCTTGAGCCAGGCGAACTGTTTGTTCACCGTAACGTTGCCAACCTGGTTATTCATACCGACCTGAACTGCCTTTCTGTGGTTCAGTACGCGGTTGATGTGCTGGAAGTTGAGCATATCATCATCTGCGGCCACTACGGCTGTGGTGGTGTGCAGGCGGCGGTAGAAAACCCGGAACTGGGGCTGATTAACAACTGGCTGCTGCATATTCGCGATATCTGGTTCAAGCATAGTTCGTTGCTTGGCGAGATGCCGCAGGAGCGCCGCCTTGATACCCTTTGCGAGCTGAACGTGATGGAGCAGGTGTATAACCTGGGTCACTCCACCATTATGCAATCTGCCTGGAAACGTGGACAAAAAGTCACGATTCACGGTTGGGCGTATGGCATCCACGATGGTTTACTGCGTGACCTGGAAGTCACCGCAACGAACCGCGAAAGCCTGGAACAGCGCTACCGTCAGGGCGTCTCGAACCTCAGCAAGAAACACATCAATCACAGATAATCTTGCCTTCCCGGCAGCATGATGCCAGCCGGGATAACGCATCAGGCCGGGCTAAAGCCCGGCTTTTTTATGCTTACTCGTCCAGCATCACCACTTTGCCGACATACGGCAGGTGGCGATAACGTTGCGCATAATCGATGCCATAGCCCACCACGAATTCGTCAGGGATCGAGAAGCCGACAAATTCCACATCAACCGGCACTTCACGGCGCGACGGTTTATCGAGCAGGGTGCAAATAGAGAGAGACTTCGGCTCGCGCAGACTGAGAATTTCGCGCACTTTAGAGAGCGTATTGCCGGAATCGATAATGTCTTCAACGATCAGAACGTCTTTACCGCGAATATCTTCATCCAGATCTTTGAGGATTTTAACATCGCGGGTCGAAGACATGCCGCTGCCATAGCTGGAGGCGGTCATAAAATCGACTTCATGCGGTACCTGCACTTCACGGCAAAGGTCCGCCATGAACATAAATGAGCCGCGCAGCAGGCCCACCAGCACCATTTCACTACCACTGTCCTGATAACGTTCTGTGATTTGACGACCCAATTCGGCGATACGCGCTTTGATCTCCGCTTCCGGGATCATCACTTCAACAATATGTTTCATTTTAAATAACCATATGATTTAAATACTAAATCACTCAATAACCCGCGTTTTGCTTTGGTTATTGAAGCGCAAGGCGTGCAGTATACCAGCAAACGCATTTCCGATGCTTATCTGTCGATAAAGCTCATTTTGTGATGACGATCACACTTGTTAAATCCTATAATTAGTTGCTACTAAAACATTAATGAATTTGATGAGTGTCTTTTTATGGCTGAAACAAAAACGCAACGCTCAGGTATCCTTGTGATACTGACCGCGCTGTTCGCAGCATTCTGCGGACTGTACTTACTGATCGGCGGAGTATGGCTGGTCTCCCTTGGTGGTTCCTGGTACTACCCTATTGCTGGGGTGGTAATGCTTGGCGTCACTGCACTGCTCTGGCGGCGTAAGCAGTCAGCATTATGGCTGTATGCCGCGTTGCTGCTGGCGACCATGATCTGGGGCGTGTGGGAAGTGGGCTTCGACTTTTGGGCGCTCACGCCTCGCAGCGATATCCTGGTCTTCTTCGGTATCTGGCTTATTCTGCCTTTTGTCTGGCGCAGACTGATTTTCCCTTCCGGTGGTGCGGTTGCCGCACTGGTGGTTGCGCTGCTGATTAGCGGCGGCATTCTCACCTGGGCGGGCTTTAATGACCCGCAAGAAGTGAACGGTACGCTGAATGCGGATGCCACGCCGGCTGCCCCGATTTCTCAGGTTGCTGATGGCGACTGGCCAGCTTATGGCCGCAACCAGGAAGGTCAGCGTTTTTCACCGCTCAAGCAGATCAATGCGGATAACGTTAAGAACCTGAAAGAAGCCTGGGTGTTTCGTACCGGAGACCTGAAACTGCCAACAGACCCGGGTGAACTGACCAACGAAGTGACGCCGATTAAAGTGGGCGACACGCTTTATCTGTGTACCGCTCACCAGCGCCTGTTCGCTCTGGACGCCTCGACCGGTAAAGAGAAATGGCACTTTGACCCGCAGTTAAACGCCAACCAGTCCTTCCAGCATGTCACCTGTCGCGGCGTCTCTTATCATGAAGCACGCGCAGAGAACACCAGCCCGGATGTTGTCGCGGATTGCCCGCGTCGCATTATGCTGCCAGTTAACGATGGCCGCCTGTTTGCCATCAACGCCGACAACGGCAAACTGTGCGAAACCTTTGCCAACAAAGGTATTCTGAATCTGCAGACCAATATGCCGGACACCACGCCAGGTCTGTATGAGCCTACCTCACCGCCAATCATCACGGATAAAGTGATTGTGATTGCCGGTTCGGTAACGGATAACTTCTCTACCCGTGAAACATCCGGTGTTATTCGTGGTTTTGACGTGAATACCGGCAAGTTGCTCTGGGCTTTTGATCCAGGCGCGAAAGATCCCAACGCTATTCCGTCCGACCAACACAGCTTTACGTTCAACTCGCCCAACTCGTGGGCGCCGGCCGCCTATGATGCGAAGCTGGACCTGGTCTATCTGCCAATGGGTGTGACTACCCCGGATATCTGGGGCGGCTACCGCACACCGGAGCAGGAACGCTATGCCAGCTCTATCGTGGCGCTGAACGCGACTACCGGTAAACTGGCGTGGAGTTACCAGACCGTTCACCACGATCTGTGGGATATGGATATGCCATCCCAGCCGACGTTGGCAGACATCACGATTAACGGCAAGACGGTGCCGGTGATTTACGCTCCGGCGAAAACCGGCAACATCTTCGTGCTGGATCGCAGCAACGGCAAGCTGGTTGTCCCTGCACCGGAAAAACCGGTTCCGCAGGGTGCGGCCAAAGGCGATTACGTCACCAAAACTCAGCCGTTCTCAGATCTGAGCTTCCGTCCGAAGAAAGATCTCAGCGGGGCGGATATGTGGGGCGCGACCATGTTCGACCAACTGGTCTGCCGCGTGATGTTCCATCAGTTGCGCTATGAAGGTATCTTCACTCCGCCATCTGAGCAAGGCACACTGGTGTTCCCGGGTAACCTGGGGATGTTCGAGTGGGGGGGTATCTCCGTTGATCCGAACCGCCAGGTCGCGATCGCCAACCCGATGGCCCTGCCGTTTGTCTCTAAACTGATCCCACGCGGTCCGGGCAACCCGATGGAGCAGCCGAAAGATGCGAAAGGTAGCGGTACAGAGGCGGGGATTCAGCCGCAGTATGGCGTGCCGTTCGGCGTAACCCTCAACCCGTTCCTCTCTCCGTTTGGCTTGCCGTGTAAGCAGCCTGCATGGGGTTATATTTCCGCGCTGGATTTGAAAACCAACCAGGTAGTGTGGAAAAAACGTATTGGTACGCCGCAGGATAGCATGCCGTTCCCGATGCCCGTTCCGGTGCCGTTCAATATGGGGATGCCGATGCTGGGCGGCCCAATCTCTACTGCCGGTAATGTGCTGTTCATTGCTGCAACCGCAGATAATTACCTGCGCGCGTACAATATGAGCAACGGCGAGAAGCTGTGGCAGGGCCGTTTGCCGGCAGGTGGCCAGGCAACGCCAATGACCTATGAAGTGAATGGCAAGCAGTACGTTGTCATCTCTGCGGGTGGTCACGGTTCGTTTGGTACGAAGATGGGTGACTATATTGTTGCCTACGCCCTGCCGGACGAGAAGTAAGGCACCTTCCCCTCAGACCGCATAAGGTAAAAGCAAAAAGGCAACGCAAGTTGCCTTTTTTAATGTCTGCTCCCGGTATGAACCGGGAACATGGGTAACACTTTTTACCGTAAACCTACACCGTAAATCCAAGCATCATGCCCGTATCTTCATGCTCAAGCAGATGGCAGTGTGCCATATAGGCATACTCCTTCGGCGCGTCATGCGCAAAGCGGACCAACACTTCGCTTTTCGCCCCTTCAACGCTGACAATATCTTTCCAGCCTGCGCGATGTGCCGCAGGGGGCTTACCGTTTTCTGACAGAATGCGGAACTGTGTACCGTGGATATGGAACGGATGCAGCATCATGTCGCCTTCCCCGGAAATGACCCAGCGCTCCCAGGTATCTTTCTGCGCGGCAAACGCAGGCACTTGCATATCGAACGCCTTGCCGTTGATTCGATTGGCGCTATGGAATGCCATCCCGCCATCGCCGTGATTCATCTGCCCCATATCGACATGGTTCATTCCGCCGTGGTTCATCTGCATCTGACCATGGTTCATATTGCCATGCTGCATCCCCATCCCTGCCATTGCGGCATCGCCGTATTTTTGCTGCAGAGCCTGCATCCCCATCATGTCCAGCATGGGATCCATGGAGAGCTGCAAAGTCCGCTGTGTTAATCCATCCAGCGCTGGCAGTCCGGGCAGCGTCGCCAGTGTATCGGGTAAAATGCCAGATGCCGTTACCACCACGGGTTGAATACGCAAAAACGGATAGGGCTTATCAAAAGGCGCCACCGTCATACCCATTTGCTCTACAGGCAACGTGACCAGATCGAAGACTTTATTATCACGGGTCTCCACCAGCACCTCAAAGCGCTCACCCGGCAACATTGCCAGCTCGCTGACTTTCACTGGCGCATTCAACAAACCACCGTCGCTGGCAATAACGTACAACGGGCGATTATCGCTGGCAGCAACGTTAAGCGAGCGAGCGTTACAACCATTGAGTAAGCGTAAACGCAGCCAGCCACGAGGTGCCGCGTGCTGTGGATAAACCGCACCGTTCGTCAGTAACGTATCGCCAAACCACCCTACCGCCGCGCTCATCACATCCAGTTGATAGTCAATCTGCCCGTCAGCGGTAAAACGTTTGTCCTGCATAATGACCGGAATATCATCAATGCCCCACTGTTGCGGTAGACGTAGCTTTCGGCTGTTATCATCTTCAATCAGTAACAGCCCGGCCAGCCCCATCGCCACCTGATGGCCGGTTTTCCCATGTTGATGGGGGTGAAACCAGCAGGTTGATGCAGGCTGATCCGGGGTAAACGAGACCGTACGGCTATCGCCGGGCTTAATCACTCCCTGCGGCCCGCCGTCAACGTCGCCCGGTACTTCCAGACCGTGCCAGTGTACGGTTGTCTCTTCCGCCAGCGCATTGCGAATGGATACGTTAACGGTTTTCCCCTGACGCAGTTGAATCGCCGGCCCCAGCAGGCTGCCGTTATAACCCCAGGTTATCGCCTGTTTGCCCGTAAACGTTGATGCCCCGGCCTGAACCGTAAGTTGAATATGGTTTTGTGCATCGGCGCTCAGTAACGGGGGAATTGGTAACACAGGCCTTTCCGCCGCCAGCAAAGAACGACTCCAGAGCGGCAGTGCACTCGCCACGCTCAACGCAGCAGAGTATTTCAAAAAATCACGACGTTGCATGTCCCTTTCCTTACGGTTATCAGCCTGGAATTTGAGCATAAACCCTCCCCTTGCCGGAAGGTCAAGAAAAGTGGCTGTAATCGGACAATAATAAATATCGTCGCCTCGCCAACAGTGTGCTAACGTTTAATTTCCGTTATGCCGTGGTAGAAATAATGAAGACGCTTTTCAGAACGATTTTATTCGGCAGCCTGCTGGCTGTCTCCGCTAATAGCTACGCCCTGAATGAATCCGAAGCGGAAGATATGGCCGACCTTACGGCTGTGTTTGTTTTTCTGAAAAATGACTGCGGTTATAATAACTTACCTAATGGTCAGATTCGCCGGGCGCTGGTTTTCTTCGCACAGCAGAACAAGTGGGATCTGAGCAATTACGACTCCTGGGATATGAAATCGCTCGGTGAAGCAAGCTATCGCGACCTGAGCGGCATCCGCATTCCTACCGCCAAAAAATGCAAAGCGCTGGCACGAGATTCGCTCAGCCTGCTCGCCTACGTGAAATAAGTTATTTCCAGCGGGGGACGCTGACCGTGCATCCACGGTCAGAGTTAGCTATGATGTTGCGCCTGTTTTGAGCAGGTGTTAACAAAGGAGCAACCTATGGCCGATAACACGTTGTGGCACGAAACGCTGCACGATCAGTTTGGGCAATACTTTGCCGTTGATAAGGTGCTGTACCACGAGAAAACCGGGCACCAGGACCTCATCATTTTCGAAAACGCCGCTTTTGGCCGCGTAATGGCGCTCGATGGCGTGGTGCAAACCACCGAACGCGACGAATTTATCTATCATGAAATGATGACCCACGTTCCGCTGCTTGCCCATGGCCGCGCGAAACATGTGTTGATTATCGGCGGTGGTGATGGCGCTATGCTGCGTGAAGTCAGCCGCCATAAAAACATCGAGACCATTACCATGGTCGAAATTGATGCCGGCGTTGTCTCTTTCTGCCGTCAGTACCTGCCAAAACACAATGCTGGCGCTTACGATGATCCCCGTTTCCAGTTGGTTATCGATGATGGCGTAAACTTTGTAACGCAAACCACACAAACGTTTGACGTGATCATTTCCGACTGTACCGATCCGGTCGGTCCCGGCGAAAGTCTGTTTACCTCGGCGTTTTACGAAGGCTGCAAACGTTGCCTGAATCCCGGCGGTATCTTTGTGGCACAGAATGGCGTCTGCTTCCTGCAACAGGATGAAGCGCTGGACAGTCACCGCAAGCTCGGTCATTACTTTGCCGATGTCGGTTTTTACCAGGCGGCCATTCCCACCTATTACGGTGGCATTATGACCTTCGCCTGGGCGACGGATAATGAAGCGCTACGTCACCTTTCCAGCGAAATTATTCAGGCGCGTTTCCACAATGCAGACCTGACGTGCCGTTATTACAATCCGGCCATTCATACGGCGGCATTTGCTCTGCCACAATATCTGCAAGACGCACTCTCTTCACAGTCGTCCTAAGGAGAGATACGAAATTGAAAAAACTCAAACTGCATGGCTTTAACAACCTGACCAAGAGCCTGAGTTTTTGTATTTACGATATCTGCTATGCCAAGACGGAAGCAGAGCGTGACGGGTATATCGCTTATATCGATGAACTCTATAACGCCAATCGTCTGACAGAAATCCTGACGGAAACCTGCAATATCATTGGCGCCAATATTCTTAATATCGCCCGTCAGGATTATGAGCCGCAGGGTGCGAGCGTGACTATTCTGGTCAGTGAAGAACCGGTCGACCCGCAGCTTATAGATAAAACCGAGCACCCCGGCCCGCTACCGGAAGCCGTGGTCGCCCATCTCGATAAGAGCCATATCTGTGTGCATACCTATCCGGAAAGCCATCCGGAAGGTGGGTTGTGCACTTTCCGCGCGGATATAGAAGTGTCGACCTGCGGGGTGATTTCGCCGCTGAAAGCGCTGAATTATCTGATTCACCAGCTTGAATCGGACATTGTGACGATCGATTATCGCGTGCGTGGCTTTACCCGTGACGTGAACGGCATGAAGCACTTTATCGATCACGAGATCAATTCCATTCAGAATTTTATGTCTGAGGATATGAAGTCGCTGTATGACATGGTGGATGTGAACGTTTACCAGGAAAACATTTTCCACACCAAGATGTTGCTTAAAGAATTCGACCTTAAGCACTACATGTTCCATACCAGGCCAGAAGAGCTGACCGCGCAGGAACGCAAAGAGATTACAGAAGCCTTATGGAAAGAGATGCGTGAGATTTACTACGGTCGCAACATTCCGGCCGTGTGATCTACAACGGAGCAAGGATGCTCCGGTCTGTTTGCCAGAGCGCATCGCTCATTCCAGTAGGTTTCGCGGGTCGCGCGATGTTCAGCGTGTTGTTTGGTCATGGAACCACTCCACGTCCACGTTGGCGACATCAACACCATACAGGCTGGCAACGGCGAGCAGCGATTCCATCATTCGTCTGCTGTTATGTTCCGCATCATGGCGCTGAGCGCGCGCTGAACTGCGCAAAAAATAACGGGAAATAAACGCTTTCATCTCAGTCTCCGTAAGGTGTCCGGAAGACCATTCCAGCGTAAAAATTCGACAAAGGGAAATATGAAAAACAACTGAGGTTTTTCACTACGCGCATTTGTAAAGACAGAGCGCCGGTTCCCGGCATTGCGGAAGACCGGCCCCGGTGAAACAAGGGGTAAAATTAACGCTGTTTAAGGAATTCGCGGTATGCCGCTACCACATTGAGAAAGTCTTCCACGCCGCACATCGACAGACTCTCTTCGTCGTAATAGCTCATCCCTTCTTCCATCTCATCACCTGAGAATTCCAGTTGGTTGGCACGTATCATTACCTCTTCACCATCCATCCACAGCGTATATTCATGCCCGGCGCGCTGCCAGGAACGCTCGCTGCCGTTCACGGTATGCGCCGCCTGTTCCACTTCATCAAGCAGGGCCAGGTTATCTTTCACTTCTTCATTAAACCAGTGCCCGACAGCTTCGTGGCCCATCGACATGCGTACCTTTACCCCACCGGTAATATCACGCAAAAATTCGTAATCCATAATCTCTTCCTCATGCAGGCTTATCGTCAGCCTATAAGGTAATTATCGCAGCACAACGGAAGAAAAAAAGCGTAACGGCGGGAAGGAAGCAATAAAAAAGCGGAGAAGATCTCCGCTTTGGAATACGGTGCGGTCTGATGCCCTCACCCCCAGCCCCTCTTTCACAGGGAAAGCGTGGCCAGGACAGTCCCCTCGCCCTTTGGGGAGAGGGTTAGGGTGAGGGGAACCCCTTACACCGCTGTCTGGAAAATCACGCCGTCAGCTTTGTCCGTATACTGGTTCAACTGGTCGAAGTTCAGATAACGGTAGGTATCCACCGCCGTCTTATCAACCTGAGCAATATAGGTCTGGTACTCTTCCGGCGTCGGCAGTTTGCCGAGCAGAGAAGCCACCGCCGCCAGTTCAGCAGACGCCAGATAAACATTTGCACCGGTACCTAAACGGTTCGGGAAGTTACGGGTCGAGGTGGAGACCACCGTCGCACCGTCCGCTACGCGCGCCTGGTTACCCATACACAGGGAGCAACCCGGGATTTCAATACGCGCACCGCTCTTACCAAACACGCTGTAGTAGCCCTCTTCGGTCAACTGTGCGGCATCCATACGAGTCGGTGGCGCAACCCACAGGCGGGTCGGCAACTGGCCTTTATGGGCATCCAGCAGTTTACCGGCAGCACGGAAGTGACCGATGTTGGTCATGCAGGAACCGATAAACACTTCATCGATCTGCGCGCCCTGAACATCAGAAAGCAGACGTGCGTCATCCGGATCGTTCGGCGCACACAGAATCGGCTCTTTGATTTCTGCCAGATCGATGTCGATCACGGCCGCATATTCTGCATCCGCATCGGCTTCGAGCAGTTGCGGATCCGCCAGCCATTTTTCCATGCCCTGAATGCGACGTTCCAGCGTACGACGATCGCCGTAGCCTTCTGCGATCATCCACTTGAGCAGAACAATGTTGGAGTTCAGGTACTCGATGATCGGGTCTTTGTTCAGTTTGATGGTACAGCCCGCAGCAGAACGTTCAGCAGAGGCATCGGTCAGCTCAAATGCCTGCTCAACTTTCAGATCCGGCAGACCTTCAATCTCCAGGATACGGCCAGAGAAGATGTTTTTCTTGCCTTTCTTCTCAACGGTCAGCAGACCCTGTTTGATGGCGTACAGCGGGATCGCATGCACGAGGTCACGCAGGGTGATACCCGGCTGCATTTTGCCTTTAAAGCGCACCAGAACAGATTCCGGCATGTCGAGCGGCATCACGCCGGTCGCCGCAGCAAACGCCACCAGGCCGGAACCTGCCGGGAAGGAGATGCCGATCGGGAAACGGGTATGGGAGTCACCACCGGTACCTACGGTATCCGGCAACAGCATGCGGTTCAGCCAGGAGTGGATAACGCCGTCGCCCGGACGCAGCGATACACCGCCACGGTTCATAATGAAGTCCGGCAGCGTATGGTGCGTGGTCACGTCAACCGGCTTCGGATACGCCGCGGTGTGGCAGAAGGACTGCATCACCAGGTCGGCAGAGAAGCCCAGGCACGCCAGGTCTTTCAGTTCATCACGGGTCATCGGACCGGTGGTGTCCTGAGAACCAACAGAGGTCATCTTCGGCTCGCAGTAAGCACCCGGACGGATACCCGCAACGCCGCAGGCGCGACCGACCATTTTCTGTGCCAGTGAATAACCGCGGCTGCTTTCCGCCACGTCTTTCGCCTGACGGAAGACATCGCTGTGCGGCAGTCCCAGCGCTTCACGCGCTTTGGTCGTCAAACCACGGCCGATAATCAGCGGAATACGGCCACCGGCGCGCACTTCATCGATAAGCACGTCGGTTTTCAGTTCGAAGGTGGCCAGCAGTTCGTTGGTGTCGTGGTTGCGTACTTCACCTTTGAACGGGTAAACGTCAATCACGTCGCCCATATTCAGGTTATTCACGTCCACTTCAATTGGCAGTGCGCCCGCATCTTCCATCGTGTTGAAGAAGATAGGCGCAATTTTACCGCCCAGCACCAGGCCACCGCCGCGTTTGTTAGGTACATTAGGGATGTCATCCCCCATAAACCACAGCACGGAGTTGGTGGCGGATTTACGGGAAGAACCGGTACCCACAACGTCGCCGACGTAGGCCAGCGGGAAACCTTTCTGTTGCAGGGCTTCGATCTGTTTGATCGGGCCAACAGCGCCTGGCTGATCCGGCTCGATACCTTCACGGGCGTTTTTCAGCATCGCCAGTGCGTGCAGCGGGATATCCGGGCGCGACCAGGCATCCGGTGCCGGAGACAGGTCATCGGTGTTAGTTTCACCAGTCACTTTGAAGACGGTAACGGTAATTTTTTCCGCCAGCGCCGGACGGCTCAGGAACCACTCAGCATCGGCCCAGGATTTTAGTACCTGCTGCGCGTATGCATTGCCCGCCTTCGCTTTTTCTTCTACGTCGTAGAAATTATCGAACATCAGCAGGGTGTGGGAGAGCGCTTTCGCAGCACCGGGCGCCAGTTTGTCGTTATCCAGCGCGTCAATCAGCGGATGAATGTTGTAACCACCCTGCATGGTACCCAGCAATTCGATGGCTTTTTCCGGGGTAACCAGCGGAGAAGTGGCTTCACCTTTGGTAATCGCAGCAAGGAAACCCGCTTTTACATAGGCAGCTTCATCAACGCCTGGCGGGACACGGTTGGTCAGGAGGTCTAACAGGAAATCTTCTTCGCCAGCAGGCGGGTTTTTCAGCAGCTCAACAAGTGCTGCCATCTGGGTTGCATCTAGCGGTTTTGGCGCAATTCCCTCAGCGGCACGTTCGGCTACGTGCTTACGGTATTCTACTAGCACGACGGTTCTCCTCGCTCTCATTGTCATAATGCGGCAGGCGATTCTCTTCACGCTCCTGTGAGACAGCAGTTTGTAGGGTAAATCCGCAATACCGCAACGGGCAGGATAGCAGGATTTTCAGGGGGTGTTAATCTGTTTACAAAAAAGCAACATTAAAAATTGGCTGAATCGTTAAGGGCAGGATAAAGCAGAGCAAATCGTCTTTTAAAGACACAGAAAAAACGGTAGAAACCACGCAATACGGCCCCGCAGGGCCGTATCAGAAGAAACGTTACTTGTCTTTTGACATAGTGAGTAAGTTGTTACGCTCATACTTTTCTGGGGTGATGGTTTTGTCCACCAGCTCGCCCAAAACATACTTACGCACCGTTTCGACATTATTCACCTGCGTATGGTTGCCAATACTGGCGAGGAAGCCTTTCGCATTGTAATTAAAGGTGGTGGCGTTGGTTTCTTCATTATCCACAGTATGGTACAGATAATTCTGTGAATTCTTGCTTGAGTTAAGCGAAAGCGGCGTGGCCGGATCCAGCGCCTGATACCAGGACGCAGTCAGATGCGTATGCAGCGTCTGCTTAACGCTCAGCGAACCATCATGCGACGTACTCTCTTGTGTCGATTGCGATGCCTGGTACGCGAAGCTCTCTTTCTCATCCATACGATACGGGTTAATGGCTTTCTCCGTTTCTGTCAGCGACAGGGAGAAATCGCTCAGACCACGGACCTGTACCTTGCCGTCACCGCCCATCTGAATAGCGCTCGTTGAGCTCGCTTTGCTGCTCTCTTTTGGTTGCGTCTTATTCAGCGCATGGAACGCAGTCTTAAGCATCGCCATTTGATCGCTATCGCCATGACCATCACGACGCGCTTTATCAAACTTGCTATCCCAGGCGTTTAATGCCGCCTGTTGTTCAGCCGCAGTGCCCACCAGAGACGGATTAGACATATCGCTGGTCATTTTCAGCGAGAAATTATTATCCTGATAGCCAATCCAGCGTTCTTTATCGTCAGCATGGAAGTTCAGGGATTGCTGCGACAGATCGCCACGGCTGAGGTCAGTTTTCAGATCGACGGATTTGATGAGAGAACTGTCAAACTGCGTCAGGCCGGAAACGTCCATTCGCGGAGGCTTCTCGCTCAAACCGTTCAGCGCAGACTGGAAGGCATTTCCCAATTTTGCGATTTCTGCCACTTCGTCATCGCTGGCTTTGCCGCCTTCGGTCGTGAGCTCTACCGCAATACCGTCACTCTGACGTGTCAGATTCAGATGTACAACAGAACCCGATTGCGTCGTGATATTCAGCGACACGGCAGATTTGGTGGGGAAGCTCGTGTTGGTGTCCAGCCCAAGGCTGGTCAGCGCCTGACTCACATCGCCCTGATTATCGGCGTAGTTACTGAGGAGTAATCCCCCCAGCCCGCTTAGCGAGGATACGCCTTCACTGCTCAACCCAAGTTGCATCAGGCCCGAAAGCGCACTATCCGCTTGTGTTGATGCTTTCGCAGCATCGCTGATTTTGGTTGGCGACATGGAGTACACGGCGGCAATTTCTGCCGTCTGACTGCCAAAAATCACCTTCGCAGAGGCAGATGCCGCAGCGGGCAGCGCCGTGCCGTTGGATTTTACTGTCGGTGAGGAGTTCCCGACAGAGGAAGCCAGATGCGACAGCGTGGTCAGAAACGTCTTGTTGTTGATGCCAGTGATCATGACGATGAAACTCCCTCTCTCATCGATAAGGTGTGGACTATATACATCGGCAGATCGCGCGCATTATTTATACCAAAATGGAGAAATTATGAATTTATTCGCGAAAGACAGGCAAAAAAAACGCCTCCGAAGAGGCGCTTAGTATGAAGCGAAATTATTTTTTCTTCGCTTTCGGGTTCGGCAGGTCGGTGATGCTACCTTCGAACACTTCGGCTGCCAGGCCAACAGACTCGTGCAGCGTCGGGTGCGCGTGGATAGTCAGCGCGATATCCTCTGCGTCACAGCCCATTTCGATAGCCAGACCGATTTCACCCAGCAGCTCGCCGCCGTTGGTACCGACAATCGCACCACCGATTACGCGGTGAGTCTCTTTGTCGAAAATCAGTTTGGTCATACCGTCTGCGCAGTCAGAAGCAATAGCACGGCCAGAAGCAGCCCACGGGAAGGTGGCGGTTTCGTAGCTGATGCCTTTTTCTTTCGCTTCTTTCTCAGTCAGACCAACCCATGCAACTTCTGGCTCGGTGTACGCGATAGACGGGATAACTTTCGGATCGAAGTAGTGTTTTTTGCCAGCGATAACTTCGGCAGCAACATGACCTTCGTGAACACCTTTGTGCGCCAGCATCGGCTGACCGACGATATCGCCGATAGCATAGATGTGCGGTACGTTGGTGCGCAGTTGTTTGTCAACGCGGATAAAGCCACGCTCGTCAACTTCAACACCCGCCTGGCCTGCGTCCAGCAGTTTGCCGTTCGGTACACGACCGATGGCGACCAGCACTGCATCATAACGCTGTGCTTCGGCAGGCGCTTTTTTGCCTTCCATGGAAACGTAAATACCGTCTTCTTTCGCTTCAACGGCAGTCACTTTGGTTTCCAGCATCAGGTTGAATTTTTGGCTGATGCGTTTGGTGAAGACTTTCACGATGTCTTTATCGGCAGCCGGGATAACCTGGTCGAACATTTCAACCACGTCAATCTGTGAACCCAGCGCATGGTAAACGGTACCCATTTCCAGACCGATGATACCGCCACCCATAACCAGCAGGCGTTTAGGAACGGTTTTCAGTTCAAGTGCATCGGTGGAGTCCCATACGCGCGGATCTTCATGCGGAATAAACGGCAGTTCGATCGGGCGGGAACCCGCTGCGATGATGGCATTGTCGAAATTGATCACGGTTTTGCCGTTTTCGCCTTCAACTTCCAGGGTGTTCGCACCGGTGAATTTACCCAGACCGTTGACCACTTTAACTTTACGACCTTTCGCCATGCCTGCCAGGCCGCCGGTCAGTTGAGTGATAACTTTCTCTTTCCAGGTACGGATTTTATCGATATCAGTCTGCGGCTCACCAAATACGATACCGTGAGTCGCCAGCGCTTTAGCTTCTTCAATAACTTTCGCTACGTGCAGCAGCGCTTTAGAAGGGATACAACCGACGTTCAGACAAACACCGCCGAGGGTGTTGTAACGTTCTACGATGACGGTTTCCAGACCTAAATCAGCGCAACGGAAGGCAGCAGAGTAACCTGCCGGGCCTGCCCCAAGTACCACGACCTGAGTTTTGATTTCAGTACTCATCATGACCTCTTATTGATTTCCGGCAGTCAGGTACTTGTCGCCCTTTATCCACCGGGACGTTCTATCCGCCCGCAGTTTACAAAAATGTTAACAATTTTGAAACAACAAACGGCTCACGAATTCTCGTTTCGCTAATAACCTCACAGACATTATGAGGTTAAAAGGAAAAAAGCCGGCCGTCAGGCCGGCTTTTCGATTACATCACCAGACGACGGATGTCTGACAGCATGTTGTTGATGATGGTAATGAAGCGAGCACCATCAGCACCGTCAATCACGCGGTGGTCGAAGGACAGAGAGATCGGCATCATCAGACGCGGAACGAACTCTTTACCGTTCCAGACCGGCTCCATCGCAGACTTGGAGACACCCAGAATAGCCACTTCCGGCGCGTTAACAATCGGTGCGAAGTGGGTTGTGCCCAGGCCACCGATGCTGGAGATGGTGAAGCAACCGCCCTGCATTTCGCCAGCAGTCAGCTTGCCATCACGCGCTTTCTTGGAGATAACGGTCAGCTCACGAGACAGCTCAGTGATGCTCTTCTTGTTCACGTCTTTAAAGACCGGAACAACCAGACCGTTCGGGGTATCAACCGCAACACCGATGTTGATGTATTTTTTCAGGGTCAGACGCTGAGCATCTTCGGACAGAGAGCTGTTGAAGCGCGGCATCTGTTCCAGCGCAGCAGCAACGGCTTTCATGATGAAGACAACCGGGGTGAATTTCACGTCCAGTTTACGTTTCTCAGCTTCGGCGTTCTGCTGTTTACGGAACGCTTCCAGATCGGTGATATCGGTTTTGTCGAAGTGCGTAACGTGCGGGATCATCACCCAGTTACGGCTCAGGTTAGCACCAGAGATTTTCTGGATACGACCCAGTTCCACTTCTTCGATTTCACCAAACTTGCTGAAATCAACTTTCGGCCACGGCAGCATGCCAGGCAGACCGCCACCAGTCGCAGCAGCAGGAGCAGCTTCTGCGCGCTTGATAGCCTCTTTCACGTAAGTCTGAACGTCTTCGCGCAGGATACGACCTTTACGGCCAGTCCCCTTCACTTTCGCCAGGTTCACACCGAATTCGCGCGCCAGGCGGCGGATCAGCGGAGTCGCGTGAATATAAGCGTCGTTTTCAGCAAACTCAGATTTGCCTTCTGCTTTCGCCGCAGGAGCAGCAGCAGGTTTAGCAGCCTGAGCGGCCGGAGCCGGGGCAGGCGCAGCGCCTTCCACTTCGAAGACCATGATAAGCGTTCCGGTAGACACTTTGTCGCCAGTGCTGATTTTGATCTCTTTAACGGTACCTGCGAACGGCGCCGGCACTTCCATGGAAGCCTTGTCGCCTTCAACGGTGATCAGTGACTGCTCAGCGGCAACTTTATCGCCCACTTTCACCATCACTTCGGTCACTTCAACTTCGTCACCGCCGATATCCGGTACGTTGACGTCTTTTGGACCCGCAGCGGCAGCAGGGGCCGCGGTCTGAGCCGGAGCCGCCGCCTGTGCAGGCGCGGCGGCAGGTGCAGCACCCGCCACTTCGAAGACCATGATCAGAGAGCCAGTAGACACTTTGTCACCGGTGCTGATTTTGATCTCTTTCACGACGCCCGCGAACGGTGCCGGTACTTCCATAGAGGCTTTATCGCCTTCAACGGTGATCAGAGACTGCTCAGCGGCAACGGTGTCGCCTGGTTTAACCATGATTTCAGTGACTTCAACTTCATCACCACCGATATCTGGTACGTGAACTTCTTTCGCGCTCGCGGCTGCAGGTGCTGCTGCCGGAGCGGCTTCTTTCTTCTCTTCTGCCTTGGCAGGTGCAGCGGCTGCTGCACCGTCGGCGGAATCGAAAATCATAATCAGTTTGCCGGTCTCGGTTTTGTCGCCAACAGAAACTTTAATTTCTTTAACGACGCCAGCCTGCGGAGACGGGACTTCCATAGAGGCTTTGTCGCCTTCTACGGTGATCAGCGACTGTTCTGCTTCAACTTTGTCGCCCACTTTGACCAGGATCTCGGTGATTTCAACTTCATCAGCCCCGATGTCCGGTACGTTGATTTCGATAGCCATTATCTCTTTACCTCTTACGCCAGACGCGGGTTAACTTTTTCTGCATCGATGTTGAATTTGGTAATTGCTTCCGCAACCACTTTCTTATCGATTTCGCCACGTTTAGCCAGTTCGCCCAGTGCTGCAACAACCACATAAGAAGCATCAACTTCGAAGTGGTGACGCAGGTTTTCACGGCTGTCAGAGCGACCGAAGCCGTCGGTACCCAGTACACGGTAATCATCAGCCGGTACGTAAGTACGAACCTGCTCTGCGAACAGTTTCATATAGTCAGTAGATGCCACAGCCGGCGCATCGTTCATCACCTGAGCGATGTACGGAACGCGCGGGGTTTCCAGCGGGTGCAGCATGTTCCAGCGCTCACAATCCTGGCCATCACGAGCCAGTTCAGTGAAGGAAGTAACGCTATAAACGTCAGAACCAACGCCGTAGTCTTTCGCCAGGATCTGTGCCGCTTCACGCACGTGACGCAGGATAGAACCGGAGCCCAGCAGCTGAACTTTACCTTTGCTACCTTCCAGAGTTTCGAGTTTGTAGATACCTTTACGGATACCTTCCTCGGCACCTGCTGGCATTGCCGGCATATGGTAGTTTTCGTTCAGCGTGGTGATGTAGTAGTACACGTTCTCTTGCGCTTCACCGTACATACGGGTCAGACCATCATGCATGATGACCGCCACTTCGTACGCGTAGGACGGATCGTAAGAGATACAGTTCGGGATAGTCAGAGACTGAATGTGGCTGTGACCATCTTCGTGCTGCAGACCTTCGCCGTTCAGGGTCGTACGACCGGAAGTACCACCTACCAGGAAGCCGCGCGCCTGTTGGTCGCCAGCCTGCCAGCACAGGTCACCGATACGCTGGAACCCGAACATGGAGTAATAGATGTAGAACGGGATCATCGGCAGGTTGTTGGTGCTGTAAGAGGTCGCAGCAGCCAGCCAGGATGCGCCAGCGCCCAGCTCGTTAATACCTTCCTGCAGAATCTGACCTTTTTCGTCTTCTTTGTAGTAAGCAACCTGCTCACGGTCCTGCGGGGTGTACTGCTGACCGTTCGGGCTGTAGATGCCAATCTGACGGAACAGACCTTCCATACCGAAGGTACGTGCTTCGTCAGCGATGATTGGAACCAGACGATCTTTGATCGACTTGTTCTTGAGCATCACGTTCAGGGCACGAACGAAGGCGATAGTGGTAGAAATCTCTTTATTCTGCTCTTCCAGCAGTTGGGAGAAATCTTCCAGCGCAGGCAGTTCCAGCTTCTCGGTGAATTTAGGCTGACGAGCAGGCAGGTAGCCTTTCAGCGCCTGACGACGTTCGTGCAGGTACTTATACTCTTCAGAACCTTCCGGGAAGGTCAGGTAAGACAGGTTTTCAACCTGCTCATCGGTTACTGGAACGTTGAAACGGTCGCGGATATAACGCACGCCGTCCATGTTCATTTTCTTAACCTGGTGCGCGATGTTTTTACCTTCAGCGGTATCGCCCATGCCGTAACCTTTGATGGTGTGGGCCAGGATTACAGTCGCTTTACCTTTGGTTTCACGCGCTTTTTTCAGTGCAGCGTAGACTTTCTTCGGATCGTGACCACCACGGTTCAGGGCCCAGATCTGCTCGTCAGTCCAGTCGGCAACCAGTGCAGCAGTTTCCGGGTATTTACCGAAGAAATGCTCACGGACGTAGGCGCCATCTTTGGATTTAAAGGTCTGATAGTCGCCGTCAACGGTTTCGTTCATCAGTTGAATCAATTTACCGCTGGTATCTTTACGCAGCAGCTCATCCCAACGACCGCCCCACATCACTTTGATCACGTTCCAGCCAGCACCTGCGAAGATGCCTTCCAGTTCGTTGATGATCTTGCCGTTACCGGTTACCGGGCCATCAAGACGCTGCAGGTTACAGTTGATGATGAAACACAGGTTGTCCAGCTTCTCACGGGTAGCGATGGTGATCGCGCCTTTTGATTCCGGCTCGTCCATTTCACCGTCGCCCAGGAAGGCGTAAACAGTCTGCTCAGAGGTGTCTTTCAGGCCACGGTGTTCCAGATATTTCAGGAATTTTGCCTGATAGATCGCACCGATAGGGCCCAGGCCCATGGATACGGTCGGGAACTGCCAGAATTCCGGCATCAGTTTCGGGTGCGGATAAGAAGACAGGCCTTTGCCATGAACTTCCTGACGGAAGTTGTTCATCTGCTCTTCAGTCAGACGACCTTCCAGGAAGGCACGTGCATAGATGCCCGGAGAGATGTGGCCCTGGAAGTACACCAGATCGCCGCCGTCTTTCTCGTTGGCTGCACGGAAGAAATGGTTAAAGCACACTTCGTAGACAGTTGCGGAAGACTGGAAGGACGCCATGTGGCCGCCCAGTTCGAGGTCTTTCTTGGAAGCGCGCAGAACCGTCATGATAGCGTTCCAGCGAATTGCCGAGCGAATACGACGTTCCAGCTCCAGATTACCCGGGTATTCCGGTTCGTCTTCAACGGCAATAGTGTTGACATAGTTGCTAGCTCCGGTACCAGCGGCAACTTTCACGCCCCCTTTGCGGGCTTCGGAAAGCAGCTGGTCAATCAGATACTGAGCACGCTCAACACCTTCTTCACGGATTACCGATTCGATCGCCTGTAGCCAGTCGCGAGTTTCAATCGGATCCACGTCATTTTGGAAACGTTCTGACATGGGGGGTATTCCTTATCTATCTAATACGTTGAGTTATCTGGAACCTGTCCCATTGCCCTCTTTGTTCTTCATACCTCAGGTTGTCTCGTTGTTGGCTGCGCTTCCTCGCACCAGCCACATAGTTCACTATGCTGCTGGCGCCTCGCGCATTTGCCGCCGCGATACAACCCGAATTATTTTGAACAACTAAAAGAGCAATAAGACAGGTTCTGCGTTTAGTTGCCGCGCTCTAAATTTTTGGCGCTCTGGTTACAACTCTTCCGGCACAAACTCCACCAGAAAATGCTAATTCTTTCTCTGTTCCAGCCGACGGAGCGAGCGTTCACGACGGCTCTGCTCACGGCTGCGGTCCAGCAGGATCTCTTCGATAAAGGCCAGATGGCGATGAGAGGCTTCACGCGCTTCTTCAGGTTCGCCCGCCATAATGGCTGCAAAGATACTGCTGCGATGCTTGCTCACCAGCGGCAGCATCTCGCGGCGCGCGTAGAGCAATTCGAAATTCTCACGAACATTCTGTGCCAACATAGGTTCCATGCAACGAAGCAGATGTAAAAGCACAACATTATGCGCCGCTTCGGTTACAGCGATTTGATATTGCACGACAGCGTTCGATTCCGCGTCGAGGTCGCCGGACTGCTGCGCCAGTTCAATCGCCTGATGCAGTTCGCCAATGCGTACCTTGTCTTCGTCCGTGCTGCGTAATGCGGCGTAATAAGCGGCAATGCCTTCCAGTGCGTGACGCGTCTCGAGCAAATCAAATTGGGATTCGGGATGATCGGAGAGCAACTCAACGAGCGGATCGCTGAAGCTCTGCCAGAGGCTGCTTTGAACAAACGTACCGCCACCCTGGCGACGCAGCAGAAGCCCTTTCGCTTCGAGGCGCTGGATGGCCTCACGCAGTGAAGGACGTGAAACATCGAACTGTTTGGCCAGTTCGCGTTCTGGAGGCAATTTTTCACCGGGGCGCAAGGTCCCCTCAAGAATCAAAAACTCCAGTTGCTGCTCAATCACATCGGATAGTTTTGGCTGGCGGATTTTGCTGTAGGCCATTGTTCCCTGTCTCTACCATTCGCCCGGAGTAAATTGGTCTTACCAATTTCATATTCGTGACGCTAAAGTAACAAAGTATTCACCTTATGTCCATACAGGTTTTGATTGAAATCAGTAAACACTGCACATTTTAACAACGTTACAGAAATAACGTTTCAAACATGTAACCTTGCACAAATGACTCGTTTACTCCCAAAGAGGCAGTTTTAACTTTATTGAAACGCGCTCAATTAAATTTGAACCGATTCAGTGTGAATAGATCTGCATACCAAAGCCAAATAAACGCATAAATAATCACATGAGCAAAAAACAGCCTTAACCGAGGCGATTTACAAATGGTTTCTTTTTATGCAAGTCGTCATATCCCCTTCACAAAGCAGGTGCAAACACCAGCGCTTACCACTATTCTGAGCTTCACGAAAGGGATGAGTGCAAATTCACGTCAGCATTTCGTAAATAAAAAAATACAATAAATGGAATTACTCCCTTACACGCAGACAACAGCGTAGACATAATAACCACACACGAGGTTTCATGATGGAAGGTCAACAGCACGGCGATCAGCTTAAGCGCGGCCTTAAGAACCGCCATATTCAGCTTATCGCGCTGGGCGGCGCTATCGGGACTGGCCTGTTTCTGGGCAGCGCGTCAGTCATTAATTCTGCAGGGCCAGGGATTATCCTGGGTTACGCCATTGCGGGTTTCATTGCTTTTCTGATTATGCGCCAGTTGGGCGAGATGGTTGTTGAGGAGCCGGTTGCAGGCTCATTCAGCCACTTCGCGTACAAATACTGGGGTAATTTCGCGGGTTTTGCCTCAGGCTGGAACTACTGGGTACTGTATGTGCTGGTTGCGATGGCGGAACTCACCGCCGTTGGTAAATATATCCAGTTCTGGTGGCCAGAAATCCCAACCTGGGTCTCTGCTGCGGCCTTCTTCGTTATTATCAACGCCATTAACCTCACCAACGTTAAAGTGTTTGGTGAGATGGAGTTCTGGTTCGCCATTATTAAAGTGGTCGCTGTAGTGGCGATGATCCTGTTCGGCGGCTGGTTACTGTTCAGCGGCAGCGCAGGTCCGCAGGCGACAGTACGCAACCTGTGGGAGCAAGGCGGTTTCTTGCCACACGGTATCTCAGGCCTGGTAATGATGATGGCTATCATCATGTTCTCCTTTGGTGGCCTTGAGCTGGTAGGGATTACGGCTGCAGAAGCGGACAACCCGGAGCAGAGCATTCCAAAAGCGACCAACCAGGTTATCTACCGCATCCTGATCTTCTATGTGGGTTCACTGGCTGTCCTGCTTTCTTTGCTGCCGTGGACGCGCGTCACTGCGGATACCAGCCCGTTCGTACTGATTTTCCATGAGCTGGGTGACACCTTCGTGGCGAATGCATTGAACATCGTCGTGCTGACTGCCGCGCTGTCGGTTTACAACAGTTGCGTATACTGTAACAGCCGTATGCTGTTCGGCCTCGCACAACAGGGGAACGCGCCAAAAGCGCTGCTCACCGTCGACAAACGTGGTGTTCCGGTTAATACCATTCTGGTTTCCGCTGTGGTCACTGCGCTGTGCGTACTGATCAACTATATGGCGCCTGAATCGGCATTTGGCCTGCTGATGGCACTGGTGGTTTCTGCCCTGGTCATCAACTGGGCGATGATTAGCCTGGCGCATATGAAGTTCCGTAAAGCCAAACAGCAGCAGGGCGTGACGCCGCGTTTCCCGGCGCTGCTGTACCCGTTAGGTAACTGGATTTGCCTGCTGTTTATGGCGGCCGTACTGGTCATTATGCTGATGACTGACGGTATGGCTATCTCCGTTTACCTGATCCCGGTATGGCTGGTCATCCTTGGCGTCGGCTATATGTTTAAAGAGAAAAGTGCAAAAGCGGTGAAAGCGCACTAATTTTGCCTGCGGCCCTCTCCCGCCCGGGAGAGGGTTGTTATTCAATTGTTATCAACCTCACACTTTCCCCTATGTAGCTATTTTGTCCATGTTCCTGCCAACATCCTGTAACGCAAATTATGTTTAGCGGGCGAATAATTATTCCCACAACTCACTGGGAGTATCGTCAATGGACAACAGTAAACTATCTGTTAAAGAGAAAATCGGCTATGGGATGGGCGATGCCGGATGCAATATCATCTTTGGCGCCATCATGCTGTTTGTTAACTATTTTTACACGGATATTTTCGGTCTGGCACCTGCACTGGTAGGCGTCTTATTGCTCTCAATTCGCGTGATAGATGCCATCACCGACCCGATCATGGGGGCGATAGCCGACCGCACCCAAAGCAAGTACGGACGTTTTCGTCCATGGCTTTTGTGGATAGCCTTACCCTATGCCGTGTTCAGCGTACTGATGTTTACCACACCGGACTGGACCTACCATAGCAAAGTTATCTATGCCTTTATCACCTACTTCCTGCTCTCGCTGACCTACACCGCGATCAACATCCCCTACTGCTCGTTAGGCGGCGTGATAACCAACGATCCAAAAGAGCGTGTGGCCTGCCAGTCTTATCGTTTTGTGATGGTAGGGATTGCCACCCTGCTGCTGTCGCTGACGTTACTCCCCATGGCCGAATGGTTTGGTGGTGAAGATAAAGCCAAAGGCTATCAAATGGCGATGACGGTTCTGGCGTTTATCGGCATGTGTATGTTTTTGTTCTGCTTCGCTACAGTCCGCGAGCGTGTGCGCCCGGCGGTCCCAACCCATGACGATATGAAAAAGGACATGAAGGATGTCTGGAAAAACGACCAGTGGGTGCGGATTTTGCTGCTCACGCTGTGTAACGTCTGCCCGGGCTTTATCCGCATGGCCGCCACCATGTACTACGTGACCTGGGTCATGGGGCAAAGCACTCACTTCGCCACTCTCTTTATCAGCCTGGGCGTTGTCGGCATGATGATCGGTAGTATGCTGGCAAAAGTCCTGACCGACCGCTGGTGCAAGCTAAAAGTCTTCTTCTGGACTAACATCGCGCTGGCGATTTTCTCCTGCGCCTTCTACTTCTTCGATCCGAAAGCCACAGTCATGATTGTGGTGCTCTACTTCCTGTTGAATATTCTCCATCAGATCCCTTCCCCGCTGCACTGGTCGCTGATGGCGGATGTGGACGATTATGGCGAGTGGAAAACCGGCAAACGTATCACCGGGATCAGCTTCTCTGGCAACCTGTTTTTCCTGAAAGTGGGGCTGGCGGTTGCTGGTGCGATGGTGGGCTTCTTACTCTCCTGGTACGGTTATGATGCAGGTGCTAAAGCGCAGAGTGCCAGCGCTATCAATGGCATCATGCTGCTGTTTACCGTTATTCCGGGCGTGGGCTATCTGATTACCGCAGGAGTTGTACGCCTGCTGAAAGTGGATCGGGAACTGATGAAAACCATTCAGGCCGACCTGGAAAAACGCCGCGTCAATTATCATGAACTGAGCGAGAACCAGGGCGTTCCCGTTGGTGAACACGTAAGGAAAGCATAATGAACTGGCCAAATCCCTTTATTGAGCAGCGTGCCGACCCGTATATTTTGCGTCATGATGGCAACTATTATTTTGTGGCCTCAGTCCCGGAATATGACCGGCTGGAAATCCGCCGGGCCAGTACTTTGGAGGGGCTGCGCGAAGCGCAAGGCGTGACCGTCTGGCGTAAACCGGCTACCGGACCAATGAGCGAACTCATCTGGGCGCCTGAGCTCCATCATATCGACGGTAAATGGTATCTCTACTTTGCCGCCACCTGGACGAAGGCGCTGGATGCGCTGAACATGTTCCAGCACCGTATGTTTGTGCTGGAGTGCGCCGATGCCGATCCCCTTAGCGGGGTTTGGCTCGAAAAAGGCCAGGTGAAAACCCCGTTCGACACTTTTGCATTGGATGCCACGACCTTTGTTCATCAGGGTAAACGCTGGTACCTGTGGGCACAGAAATCACCGGAGATTGCCGGTAATTCAAACCTCTATATTGCGGAGATGGAAAACCCCTGGACGTTAAAAGGTGAACCTCTCTTACTGAGCAAGCCGGAGTACGACTGGGAATGCAGGGGTTTTCTGGTAAACGAAGGTCCGGCGGTGCTGTTTCACGGCGACAGGCTGTTTATCAGTTACTCTGCCAGCGCCACGGACGAGAACTACTGCATGGGGCTGTTGTGGATTGATGTTAACGCTGACCCGCTAGTGGCGGCCAACTGGCATAAATCACCGCAACCGGTATTCCGAACCAGTGACGAGAACCGGCAATATGGTCCCGGTCATAACAGCTTTACCCAAACCGCGGACGGTAAAGATGTGCTGGTTTATCATGCGCGGAACTATACGGAGATTGAAGGCGACCCGCTTTACGATCCAAACCGCCATACCCGCCTGAAGCTGATTCGCTGGCAAGAAAACGGGATGCCAGACTTCGGCATCCCGCCTGCGGACACGCAATAAACTTATACTCTACATCATTCTGGTTGCAGGAAGGCGGCAAGTCTGTAAATCCCCAGGAGCATAGATAACGATGTGACTGGGGTGCGCTGACGCAGCCAGCGCACATGCAGCCTGAGTATGACGGCACGTGGCTACATCAGCGTGCCGTAAATCGTCAACAGCGCCACCACCACCACCATCACGAACGAGGTTTTTTTGGCCATTGAGACGGCGGCTTTTGGTGTCTCGACTTTATCCATATGCGGCTCGCGGGCCAGCGAGAACTGCGCAAGACGTGTTAACACATGATATTGCGAAGAATGTCGGTCGGTCAGCGAGGCAAACCATGCTGGCAGCGCCTTTTCACCATGGCCGATCAACGCATAAACCACGCCCGCCAGGCGCACCGGGATCCAGTCCAGCACGTGTAAAATCGCGTCGATTCCGGACTGCTGGCGTTCATTCGGCGTCTGATAGCGAGCCAGCCAGGATTGCCATGCACGCAAAAAGCTGTAGCCAACCAGCGTCACAGGCCCCCATATTCCACCGACGATAAACCAGAACAGCGGTGCCAAATAGTAACGAAAGTTGATCCACAAAAGCGCATTTTGCAGCTCGCACAGGTACTCCCGTTCATTACAGCCCGGCGGTATACCATGAATCAACGTGAGCTCATTCGCCATGGCATTATGGGCGTGGCTGTCATTGCGCGCGGCCGCTTTGAGGTAAGCATGGTAATGCAGACGCACTTTTCCAGCACCGATACACAAAAGCCCCAGCAGGATCCACACCACCAGCAGTGGCACATTGAAAAAGAGCCCCTCCAGCGCCTGCAAAATGAGGAAGGTCACCAGCATGGCGACCACCGCCATCAGGAGCGTTCTCAGCATAGAGTAGTGTTTGACCCGGCGGAACAACACTTCCAGGCGATGATCCAGTTGCCAGTGTTCTCCGAGTTTAAAAAGCCGCTCGGCAATAAGAACCAGCAGCATGGTAAACAGTGTCATGACATCTCCTTATCTGATTCTCCCGCCACCAGCCCGCGAAATCGTGGCCAGTCAAACGCCGGACCGGGATCGGTTTTGCGCTCAGGGGCGATATCGCTGTGCCCGGTCATGTTGCTGGCAATCGAGGGATAAAGCGAAATCAAAGCGTGGGTAACGTTCGCCAGTTGCTGGTATTGGGCGTCGGTATAGGGCTGATTGTCTGTGCCTTCCAGTTCAATGCCGATGGAAAAATCATTGCAGCGTTCCCGCCCCTGATAACGCGACACTCCCGCATGCCAGGCTCGCTTATCAAACGGCACATATTGAACGACTTCACCGTCACGACGAATCAGGCAATGAGCGGAGACGCGCAGATGAACGATCTCAGCAAAAAAAGGATGAGCGTCAGGATCCAACGTACCGGTAAACAGCGCATCGATCCACGGTCCGCCAAATTCACCGGGAGGCAGGCTGATATTGTGGACCACGAGCAACGAAGGGGTTTCACCGTCCGGGCGGCAATCAAAATGCGGAGAAGGTACGCGACGCGCTTCCGCCAGCCAGCCCTCATTTAACTGCATGCAGGATCTCCTTAATTATGGTGCTCAAACACGCTCTAGAGTAGCATGTTCAGACGCTGTCCGGTCATTGTATGTTGACGAAACGTGCAATGACAGGACACTGTCTAACTTTCTGATTCGTTACCCTTTTTGGAGTTTTATCATGCCGCCTCGCCGTTACAACCCCGATCTTCGACGTGACGCGCTTTTGCAACGCATTGAACTGGACATCCCCGCTGCCGTCGCGCAGGCTCTGCGCGAAGATTTGGGTGGAGAAGTGGATGCGAACAACGATATTACCGCGCAATTATTGCCGCCGGATAACCACTCTCATGCGGTGATCATTACCCGCGAAAAAGGCGTGTTCTGCGGTAAGCGTTGGGTCGAAGAGGTCTTTATTCAGCTAGCTGGCGACGATGTTCGTGTCACCTGGCATGTCGCCGATGGCGATGCGGTGACGCCAAACCAGCCGTTGTTTGAACTGGAAGGCCCCTCACGCGTTCTGCTCACCGGTGAACGCACGGCGCTTAACTTTGTGCAAACACTGTCGGGTGTTGCCAGTGAAGTAAGCCGCTATGTCGCCTTGCTGGACGGAACCAAAACACAGTTGCTGGATACGCGTAAAACCCTGCCTGGCCTGCGTACCGCGCTGAAATATGCAGTTCTGTGCGGCGGCGGCGCGAATCATCGCCTGGGACTCTCCGACGCGTTCCTGATTAAAGAAAACCACATTATCGCTGCTGGCTCCGTTCGCCAGGCCGTCGAGAAAGCCTTCTGGCTGCATCCTGACGTTCCGGTTGAAGTGGAAGTGGAAACGCTGGAAGAGCTGGATGATGCCCTGAAAGCCGGTGCCGATATCATCATGCTGGACAACTTCGATACGCCGATGATGCGCGAAGCGGTAAAACGCACCAATGGCCAGGCGCGTCTTGAAGTTTCCGGCAACGTCACGTTCGAGACTATCCGTGAATTTGCCGAAACGGGCGTCGATTTTATCTCTGTCGGTGCATTAACCAAGCATGTCCACGCGCTGGACCTGTCGATGCGTTTTCGCTGATACCCCATAGCCCGATGGCGTCTCTCTGTCGGGCTTATCCTTCTCTTTTTCCCCTGCAAGGTAAAGCCTTTACGCGACGTTATGACTCGTTTTTCGTAAAGCCTCGCAAACCTGTTGTTCAATACTGCAATCTGTTCAATAACGGCTGAAGCTCCGTTCCCGTTTCGTTTTTCGACCCTCGCAGGCCATCCCTTATGTTTGCCAAAGTAGCGCCACCTAACTCAAGGAGCGAACAATGGACAAGCAACGAGGCTTCACCCTTATAGAACTGATGGTGGTCATTGGCATTATTGCTATTTTGAGCGCGATCGGTATTCCGGCGTATCAGAACTACCTGCGCAAAGCCGCGCTCACCGACATGCTGCAAACCTTTATCCCCTATCGTACGGCCGTTGAGCTATGCGCACTGGACCGTGGCGGCGTCACAGGTTGCGAGGGTGGTACTAACGGTATCCCTGCCCCCACCACCACCCGCTATGTTTCAGCCATGACCATCAGCAAAGGAGTGATTACCCTCACCGGCCAGGAGAGCCTGACAGGCCTGAGCGTAGTCATGACGCCGCAGTGGAATGCAGGCAACGGTATGTCGGGCTGGGCACGTAGCTGCACGGTGGCCGATAGCGGCGCACTGAAACAGGCCTGTGAAGATGTCTTCCGTGGAAACAGTAATTAAGGACAGCCCATGCGCCAGGATAAACTCACCACGCTGTGCAAACGCCACCATGCCTGCCTGCTTAACTGTGATGAAAAGATACTGACCATTGCCGTCGTGGGCGATCCCTCATCGGAGTTACTGGAAGCATTACGTTTCGCGACACAAAAACGCATTGATATCGAATGCTGGACGCAGGAGCAGATGGACAGTCATCATCAACAGTCTGTAGAAGCGCAGTCTCTCGTCCCCGTAGAGGATTCAGGTTCAGCAGTCGAATTACTTGACCAGACGCTGCAACAGGCGCTTAGCCAGAGGGCATCCGATATCCATTTTGAACCCGCGGAACATACTTATCGCATCCGGCTGCGCGTTGATGGCGTACTGCATGCGCTGCCTCTGATTCCCGGCGCGCTCGCCAACACGCTGACCGCGCGACTGAAAGTCTTAGGTAATCTGGATATTGCCGAACGCAGGCTGCCGCAAGACGGGCAATTCAGCATCACGCTTAACGGACAGAATGTTTCGTTTCGCATTGCCACCCTGCCGTGCCGACACGGTGAAAAAGTGGTGCTGAGGTTGTTGCATCAGGTAAGTCAGGCACTCGACCTTCATCAGCTAGGAATGACCCACTCCCAACTGGCGCAATTCCAGCAGGCGTTGAACAAACCCCAGGGACTGCTACTGGTCACCGGTCCCACGGGCAGTGGAAAAACTGTGACTCTCTACAGTGCGTTGCAGGCGCGCAATAAACCTGAGATCAATCTCTGCAGCGTGGAAGATCCGATTGAGATCCCGCTTACCGGCCTGAATCAGACACAGATTAACCCGCGAGCCGGGTTGACATTCCAGAGAGTGTTACGGGCACTTTTGCGCCAGGATCCGGATGTCATTATGGTCGGTGAGATCCGCGATGGTGAAACGGCTGAAATCGCCATCAAGGCCGCGCAAACCGGGCATCTGGTCCTCTCAACACTTCACACCAACTCGACAGCCGAAACACTGGTACGCATCCAGCAAATGGGGGTTGCCCGCTGGATGATCTCCTCCGCGCTCTCGTTGGTTGTCGCACAGCGGCTGGTGCGAAAGTTGTGCCCCCACTGCCACAGCCGGGAGCACGAGAATATTAACCTGCCGACATCACTCTGGCCGCGTCCCTTACCGCGCTGGGTATCAAAGGGCTGTGAGCGTTGTTATCACGGATTTTATGGGCGAGTCGCGCTTTTTGAGGTTCTGGAAGTAGACGGGGAACTGCGTCAGGCTATTGCCAGTGGGCTCCCTGCCAGCGACATTGAAAGGCAATCACGTTCGGCGGGCATGATGACATTATTCCAGAATGGCTGTATGGCGGTAGAAAACGGAATCACTACCTTTGAAGAACTGGTTCGCGTACTGGGTATGCCCGATGGCGACTAAACAACTCTGGCAGTGGGCCGGGCTGGACGATAACGGTGAACGGCACGAAGGCGCTTACTGGGCAGAACAGCGCAGTGATGCACTGTTCGCTTTGCAACAGCAATGCCTTCACCCCCTCTCTCTACGCCGTCGCCCTGTACGCCAGGCACAGTGGCGCGGTGAACACAGTAGTGACGTCATCCACCAGCTTGCCACATTGCTGCAGGCAGGTCTGACGCTACCGGATGGCCTGCAGTTGCTGGCCAAACAGCAGCCTTCTGTTCAGTGGCGGGCGCTATTACAGACACTGGCCGAAAACCTGGCACAGGGCGAGACATTCTCTGGTGCGCTGTCGCGCTGGCCGGAGGTCTTTCCGCCCCTTTACCAGGCAATGATACGAACGGGTGAGCTTACGGGGAAGCTCGATGAGTGCTGTTTTAAACTCGCTGCGCAGCAAAAAACACAGCTTGTCCTGGCGCGGAAAGTGAAAAAAGCGCTGCGTTATCCGCTTATTGTGCTGATATTGGCCTTCATTGTAGTGCTGGCGATGATCTATTTCGTACTCCCGGAATTTGCCACCATTTACCAGACATTTAACACGCCGTTGCCTGCCCTCACGCGTGGAGTGCTTGCGTGTGCGGATATCCTGCAGCAAGCCAGCCTTCCGTTAGCCATTATCAGCCTGCTGCTGGCAATTCTGCTGGGGCGTTTACAGAAACAGTCAGGCTGGCTGCGTTATCAGCAGCGTATTCTGCTGGCGTGCCCGCTAATAGGGCACCTTGTTCTTGGGCAGAAGCTCAGCCAGATCTTTACTGTGCTATCGTTGACGCAGCGTGCTGGCATCGCCTTCTTACAAGGTCTGGAAAGCGTCAAAGAAACGCTCACATGCCCATGGTGGCAAGATATTGTTGATGCCATACATCAGGATATTACACAGGGTCAGTCGATTTCAGCGGCATTCAGCGCCAGAGGGGTTTTTACGCCACTCTGCATTCAACTGGTCAGTACGGGGGAAGCCTCAGGCGCACTGGACACAATGTTATTTAATCTGGCGAGGCATCATAGTGAACAGACGCAACATCAGGCCGACGGGCTGGCCTCCATGCTGGAGCCTTTACTGCTGATTGTGACAGGAATTATTGTCGGCACGCTGATCGTGGCCATGTATCTGCCGATTTTCCATCTGGGAGATGCGATGAGTGGAATGGGATGAGACAGGCGCAGCAAACTGCGCCTGTAAGCCGATTAAAGACTATTGAAAACGCGGTTTTCTTGCTCCTGAACGCGGATAAAGGTAGTGCGTTTGGTCAGCTCTTTCAGGCGAGATGCGCCCACATAAGTACAGGCGGAACGCAACCCGCCAAGGATATCGCGCGCTGTATTTTCGACCGGGCCGCGTAGTTTCAACTTAACGGTTTTACCTTCTGCCGCACGGTACTGAGCAACCCCACCAACATGACGGGTCATCGCCGACTCAGAACTCATGCCATAGAACAGCATGAATTTTTCACCATTTTCATCAACCACGGTACCGCCGCTTTCTTCGTGCCCTGCTAACATTCCACCGAGCATGACAAAATCAGCCCCGCCGCCAAAGGCTTTCGCCACATCGCCAGGCACGGTACAGCCGCCATCGCTAACGATTTGACCGCCCAAGCCATGTGCTGCATCGGCACACTCAATCACAGCGGAAAGCTGAGGATAACCGACACCGGTTTTCACACGTGTAGTGCAAACAGAACCCGGGCCGATACCGACTTTGACGATATCCGCACCGGAGAGAATCAGCTCTTCACACATTTCGCCTGTCACAACGTTACCTGCGCAGATCGTTTTGCTCGGCCAGGCTTCGCGCGCTTTCGACACAAACTGTACAAAGTGCTCGGAATAACCATTCGCGACATCAATGCAGACGAAATTCAACTGGGAGTGCAGCGCCAGAATTTGTTTGGTTTTTTCAAAGTCGGCGTCTGAGGTGCCTGTTGATACCATGACATGACGCAATACATCGTCAGATTCGCGCTGAACAAATGCTTTCCAGTCTTCGACAGAATAATGTTTATGTACTGCGGTCAGAATATCGAACGAAGCCAGCGCTTTCGCCATAGCAAAGGTGCCAACGGTATCCATATTGGCTGCAATTACCGGTACGCCAGACCAGTTCTGTCCTGAATGCTTAAAGGTAAACTCGCGTTCCAGCTCAACATCGGAACGGCTTTTGAGGGTAGAGCGTTTAGGGCGGATAAGAACGTCTTTAAAGCCTAATTTCAGATCTTCTTCAATACGCATGTGCGGATTCCTGGGGTTAATGGCGAACAACGCAGACTTGCAAACACACAACTCCAGTGACGCTATCATACGCACTAATCAGGACTCCGCAAGACTGCGAAATTCTCTTTTTTTACGCTACAATCCTATAAATTTACCTGGTGAAAGGGCAAGATTAGCCGCATTTGCGTAACTTCGTCTTGTTCAAATTATAACCTACTGATTCAGATGATAAATGCATAGTTATTTTTCCGCGTTTCGCTTACTGACGACCTTAGTAAAGCAAACTGGCAAAATTGAAAATGTGTAGGTTATGATTTTTTTTACCGACTATTTTGAGATCAGGCGCTATGGGGTATACGGTCGCGTTAACCGGAGGTATTGGTAGCGGCAAAAGCACGGTCGCTGATGCCTTCGCCCGTTTGGGTGTTGATATTGTCGATGCAGATATTATTGCCCGCCAGGTTGTTGAACCGGGCTCTGTTGCATTACAAGCCATCGCCGAACATTTTGGTTCAGACATCCTCACACCCGAGGGTTCACTGAACCGTCGCTTATTACGCGAACGCATATTTGCTTCTCCAGCCGAGAAAAACTGGCTCAATGGTTTGCTGCACCCATTAATACATCAGCAAACCCAGCGACAAATTGCCGGGGCTACCTCACCCTATGTATTGTGGGTTGTTCCTTTGTTGGTTGAAAACCACTTACAGAGCAAAGCTGACCGGGTATTGGTTATCGACGTCTCCCCAGAGACGCAAATTTTGCGAACGATGCAGCGTGACGGCGTAAGCCGTGAAAATGCTGAGCATATTCTGGCGGCGCAAGCGACACGTGAAGCACGCCTTGCCGTTGCGGATGATATTATTGACAATAATGGCGCACCAGATGCAATTGCATCGGATGTTGCCCGCCTGCATGCGGCTTATCTGAGCTATGCATCGCAGGCAGTTTCACAGGAAAACCCTTAATGCAGACCCACGTCCTATTTGAACACCCGCTCAATGAAAAGATGCGCACCTGGCTGCGTATCGAATTCCTGCTCCAGCAACTCACCGCCCGCCTTCCTCTTGCCGATCATGCAGATGCGCTGCATTTCTTCCGCAATGCCGGTGAGCTACTGGATATTTTCGAGCGTGGTGATACGCGTACAGAATTGCTTAAAGAGCTGGAACGCCAGCAACGTAAATTGAAAGCCTGGGCCGAAGTGCCTGGTGTTGATCAGGGACGTATCGATGCCATTCGCCAGCAGTTAAAAGAGACCAGCACCATGCTGATGGCAGCTCCCCGCATTGGGCAGCTTCTGCGTGAAGACCGTCTCATCGGCCTGGTCCGCCAGCGTCTGAGTATACCGGGCGGCTGTTGCAGCTTTGATTTGCCCACCCTGCATGTCTGGCTGCATTTGCCACAGGTTCAGCGTGACGAGCAGGTGAATATCTGGCTGTCCAGCCTGACGCCACTCAATCATACGTTGTCACTGATTCTGGATTTGATCCGCAACTCAGCCCCGTTCCGTAAGCAAACCAGTTTGAACGGTTTTTACCAGGATAATGGTGAAGATGCCGATCTGCTTCGCCTGCACCTGGATTTAGACAGCCAGTTATTCCCACAGATTTCGGGGCATAAAAGTCGTTTCGCCATTCGTTTCCTGCCGCTCGATAGCGAAAATGGCATCATCCCGGAACGCCTGGATTTCGAACTGGCTTGTTGTTAAGGAGAAATGATGTCAGACGCAACGCGTGTTAATTGCCCGACCTGCGGCAAAAGCGTGGTATGGAGCGAAACCAGCCCGTTTCGCCCGTTCTGTTCAAAACGCTGCCAGTTAATAGATCTGGGTGAATGGGCTGCGGAAGAAAAGCGCATCCCAAGTGCAGGGGATCTTTCCGACAGTGACGACTGGAGTGAAGAACAGCAGTAAATGGCAAGGTGGCGGGAAGCCCCGCCACACTCTGCGCCATCAGGCATTTGCCAGTTTTGAAATGACAGGCTCATTAGCGGGGGGGAACTCATCTGCCAGCAGTTGAGTCTGATGGACCCAACGCCCAGGCTGTCCTTCTTTTCCCCACGGTTCCCCTTCCCACTGCTCAACAAGATAAAACCAGAGCGTAATGTGGCGGTCCGGGAAGCGATATTCCAGTTTATCGAACAGGCTGGCCGCATCAGCTTTGATACCCACTTCTTCGTGCAGCTCACGGATAACCGCTTGTTCAGGCGTTTCACCTTCTTCGATCTTGCCGCCAGGAAATTCCCATTTATTCGCCATATGCGCATCGGCTGCGCGCTGGGTAATAAAGATTTCTCCCTGCGGATTGCGAATAATTCCGACGGCGATTTGCAGTATTTTCATTGTCGTTACTCCATAAAAAAGGCGCAGATATCTGCGCCATTCTTTATTTATTCGTGCCTTAGCTCAGACGGCCATGGCACTGTTTGTATTTTTTACCTGACCCGCAAGGACAAGGGTCGTTGCGACCGACTTTACGATCGCCGGTCTGCGCAGCCAGTGCTGCTGCAGCCTCAGACTCATCATCACGGTGGCTAAGTTGCTGCATCTGCGCCAGACGCTCTGCTTCTTCGCGGCGCTGCTGCTCCATTGCTTCAACTTCTTCCGGCATACGTACCTGAACTTTGCTCAGGGTGCTGATCACTTCATATTTCAGCGACTCCAGCATCGCGGCGAACATAGAGAAAGATTCGCGCTTGTACTCTTGCTTCGGATCTTTTTGCGCATAGCCACGTAAATGGATCCCCTGACGCAGATAGTCCATCGCCGCCAGGTGCTCTTTCCACAGTGAGTCCAGCGTTTGCAGCATGACGCCTTTTTCGAAGTGGCGCATCATCTCTGCGCCAACAACCTCTTCTTTGCGAGCGTAGACTTCAACTGCCTGAGTCAGGATACGCTCACGCAGGGTCTCTTCATGCAATTCCGGCTCTTTATCCAGCCACTCAGCAATCGGCAGATCGAGGTCGAAATCATTTTTCAGGCGTTCCTGCAAGCCAGGAATATCCCACATTTCTTCCAGCGACTGCGGTGGGATGTGAGCGTCGATAGTCGCTTTGAACACATCCTCACGAATGCTGTTAATGGTCTCGCTCACATCAGACACATCCAACAGTTCGTTACGCTGGGTGTAGATTGCGCGACGCTGATCGTTCGCCACGTCATCATATTCCAGCAACTGTTTACGGATATCGAAGTTGCGGCTTTCCACTTTACGTTGCGCGTTGGCAATCGCCTTGGTCACCCATGGGTGTTCAATCGCTTCGCCAGGTTTCATACCCAGTTTACGCATCATGCTCGAAACACGATCGGAGGCAAAAATACGCATCAGCGCATCTTCCATCGACAGGTAGAAGCGGGATGAGCCCGGGTCACCCTGACGACCAGAACGACCACGCAACTGGTTATCAATACGGCGTGATTCGTGACGCTCGGTACCAATGATATGCAGGCCGCCCGCAGCCAGAACGGCATCATGACGCACCTGCCAGTCCGCTTTGATCTTCGCGATCTGCTCCGGCGTCGGATCGGTCAGCTCGGCGACTTCTGCCTGCCAGCTACCACCCAACACAATATCGGTACCACGACCAGCCATGTTAGTTGCGATCGTTACCGCTGCGGTATAACCCGCCTGAGCAACGATATCTGCTTCTTTGGCGTGGAACTTCGCGTTCAGTACGTTGTGTTTGATACCCGCTTTCGTCAGCTCATTTGAAACCACTTCGGATTTCTCAATGGAGATCGTACCCACCAGTACCGGCTGGCCTGCGGCGGTACGCTCACGAATATCTTCGATAATCGCCTGAATTTTTTCCGCCTCGGTCATGTAGACCAGATCCGGCATATCTTTACGGATCATCGGACGGTTGGTCGGCACCACCACGGTGTCGAGTTTATAAATAGAGCTGAACTCGAATGCTTCGGTATCAGCAGTACCGGTCATCCCCGCCAGTTTCTCGTACAGACGGAAGTAGTTCTGGAAGGTAATAGAAGCCAGCGTCTGGTTTTCGTTCTGAATATCCACACCTTCTTTGGCTTCCACAGCCTGGTGCAGGCCATCAGACCAGCGGCGGCCCTGCATGGTACGACCGGTGTGTTCGTCGACGATGATAACTTCGCCGTCTTTAACAATGTAATCCACATCACGGGTGAACAAAGCGTGCGCGCGCAGCGCTGCGGTAACATGGTGCATCAGCATAATGTTACCCGGCGAGTACAGTGACTCGCCTTCATCCATGATGCCTTCTTTAACCAGCAGTTCTTCAATCAGCACCAGACCACGTTCGGTCAGGTTAACCTGACGCGCCTTCTCATCAACGGAAAAGTGGCCTTCACCCTGGAAAGTATCGGAATCTTCCTTCTCCTGGCGAATCAGGTGCGGGATGATTTTGTTCACTTTTTTGTACATTTCCGAGCTGTCTTCAGCCGGGCCGGAGATGATCAGCGGTGTACGTGCTTCATCGATGAGGATGGAGTCCACCTCATCCACCAGCGCATAGTGCAGTTTGCGCTGTACGCGTTCTTCAGGGCTGAACGCCATGTTGTCGCGCAGGTAGTCAAAACCATATTCGTTGTTAGTACCGTAGGTGATATCTGCGGCATACGCTTCACGCTTCGCCACAGACGGCATCCCCGGCAGGTTGATACCGACGGTCATGCCCAGGAATTCGAACAGCGGACGGTTATTTTCGGCGTCACGTTGCGCCAGATAGTCGTTCACGGTGACCACGTGGACACCTTTGCCGCTCAGCGCATTCACATAAGCAGGCAGCGTCGCGGTCAGCGTTTTACCTTCACCGGTACGCATTTCTGCGATGCAGCGTTCATTCAATACCATGCCGCCGAGTAACTGGACGTCGAAGTGGCGCATACCGAAGACACGTTTACTGGCTTCGCGCACGACGGCAAATGCTTCCGGAATCAGGCTTTCAACCGTTTCGCCTTTTTCCAGGCGGCCACGAAATTCCGCTGTTTTTGCTTTCAGTTCGTCGTCTGACAGCTTTTCCATTTCCGGCTCCATCGCATTGATGATGCCGACTGCTTTGCGCATACGACGCAGTGTACGATCGTTACGACTACCGAATACTTTTGTTAATAATTTGATAAGCATAATAAAATCTCAAACGCCCCGCTCTGCGGAGTCACAAAATTAGTTGAAGGATAAATTTTTCAGCTAAGGCGTTGAGGTCCCGCACGGATGCCCTGTACCTGGCTAATCCAGGCCCGGACGCTAAACGCGGAATGGGTGGGGAAATCAGTATCAAATGTCTGGCTAACACGTGCTGTCGGTCTCTGCTCCTGGGTCAGCAGTGCGCTGAGCGTATCCAGCAGAGCGAGATGATGCGCCTGCAAAGGCAGCGGTTCTTCCATGACGGGTAATGCCTGCGGCGCCATCGCAAAAGAGAGATGTCGAATAACGGTACGGATAGCATGCTGATGCCAGTAATCAACAGTGAAGCTTGGGCGGCGAGTCCCTTCAAGCAACGCGAGGTTGGTGAAGTTGACGCTGCCAGCGCCTTCATGATTACGCGTCGTCGCTTTGGCCGGTTCAGTGTGGTTACTGTTGCTGAGCGCAGGCATGCCAAAACTTGCCGCGACCATCCCTAATAAGAGATGCGGCCAGAAATAACGTCTGCCAAATTGTCGCCAGCGCGTCAGAATTCCGCTCACTCAGTCCACCAAAAAATCACTATTGCCCGTTTTTTACTTCGGTACGCGTTATTTTGCGCAAAGATATTACCATTAATGCAGCGGGAGGACAGCGATTATAAGGCGCTCTGAGGGATAAAAACGGCCAGGAAAGCAGCGATCGCGCTCATTGAATGGTAAAAACAATCTTCATGAACCAAAGCGAGGCAAAGGTACAGATTTTAAAATAAAAAACGACTGGCACCCCTGGCAGGAGAGAGTGTGCCAGGTGGACCAGTCGAATTTAGGTCTTACTTATTGTCTGGTATTACGCCAGAACCATCGTCGGTGCTTTGAACGCCAATGGCAGTTCCGCATCGTCTTCGAAGGTCACAAATTCCCAGGCTTCCTGTTTCGCCAGGACCGCCTGCAACAGTTTGTTGTTCAGCGCGTGACCAGATTTATATGCGGTAAACGCACCGATGATGTTGTGACCACACATGAACAAGTCACCAATCGCGTCGAGCATTTTGTGACGAACGAATTCGTCTTCAAAACGCAGGCCGTCTTCGTTCAATACGCGATAATCGTCAACAACGATGGCACAATCGAAGCTACCGCCCAGGCACAAACCACGGGACTGCAGATATTCGATATCACGCATGAAACCGAAGGTACGCGCGCGGCTAATCTGGCGCATAAACGCGTCGGCAGAAAAGTTCATCGCGTAACGCTGGGTGCTGGCATCAATGGCCGGGTGGTTAAAGTCGATGGTGAAATCGAGAGAGAAACCGTTAAACGGTTTAAACTCTGCCCATTTATCACCGTCTTCAACGCGGACCGTCTCTTTGATTCGCACGAATTTCTTCGCACTGCGCAGCTCTTCAATGCCTGCATCCAGCAGAAGATAAACGAACGGTGCAGCACTACCATCCATAATCGGGATTTCCGGCGCATCGACTTCAACAATAATGTTGTCAATACCCAGACCGGCCAGAGCAGCATTAAGGTGCTCTACGGTTGAAATCCGCACGTCATGCTCGTTCACCAGACACGTACAGAGCATTGTATCACGCACAGATTTAGCATCAGCCGGGAAATCTACCGGTGGATTCAAGTCAGTGCGACGATAGATGACCCCGGTGTTGGCCGGCGCAGGGCGCAGCGTCAGTGTGACTTTCTTGCCGGTATGTAAACCGACACCAGTCGCCTGAACGATACGTTTAAGTGTCCTTTGTTTGATCATCGTATAATCTCGCCTAATTAACTATCCAACCGAAGTGTACTACACAATCGGTGGGGCAGTTTAGCACAAAGAGCGAAGATGCCCAACTTCCAGCGTATTCTTAATCAGCTTGCTTACGCAAAAACGCTGGAATATCCAGGTAATCCGGTTCTTTAGTCGTCTGCGGCGTATTGTCGTTGACCACTTTAGACTGAGGTTTCTGCTCCTGCTGCATCGTCGACATGCCATGCTGCTGGTAGCGGTCCATCACTGGTTGCTGCTGCTGTTTGTTGGTCACCAGAGTAATTTCCGGACGTTTGTCCATACCAATACCGGTTGCAACAACGGTCACACGCAGCTCATCATTCATATCCGGATCCAACGATGTACCAATAACAACAGTAGCATTATCAGAAGCGAATGCACGAATAGTGTTACCCACCGTTTCGAACTCATCGAGACGCAGGTCGAAGCCCGCGGTGATGTTAACCAGCACGCCGCGCGCACCAGACAGATCGATATCTTCCAGCAACGGAGAGGAGATCGCCATTTCCGCAGCTTCTTCCGCGCGGTCTTCGCCTCTTGCGACACCAGAGCCCATCATGGCATAGCCCATTTCGGACATCACGGTACGCACGTCAGCAAAGTCGACGTTCATCAGACCCGGACGGGTAATCAGTTCGGCGATACCCTGCACCGCGCCTTTCAGTACGTCGTTAGCCGCACCGAATGCATCCAGCAGAGAGATACCACGACCGAGAACCTTCAGCAGTTTATCGTTCGGGATAGTAATCAGCGAATCCACATGTTTGGACAGCTCGGCGATACCCTGTTCAGCGAATGCCATACGCTTCTTGCCTTCAAAATTGAAAGGCTTGGTCACGACAGCAACCGTCAGGATACCCAAATCTTTAGCCACTTCTGCAACGACCGGTGCCGCACCCGTGCCGGTGCCGCCGCCCATACCCGCTGCGATAAAGACCATGTCTGCACCATCAAGCGCAGCGCGCAGTGCTTCACGGTCTTCTTCAGCCGCATTACGACCGACTTCCGGGTTAGCCCCAGCGCCCAGACCTTTGGTGATACCACCACCGATCTGAATGGTCTGACCCACCGCAGTTTTACGCAACGCTTGCGCGTCGGTATTCACTGCGAAGAATTCAACACCCTCAATGCGCTCGCGCACCATGTGTTCAACGGCATTACCGCCGCCGCCACCGACGCCGATGACTTTAATCACCGCGTCGTTGGTCAGTTCCATAGGTTCAAACATAATTTCTCTCCGTTTTGTGCCTGTCGCCTGAGACCGCTAATGTTTTCGGTCTCTGAAAATTAAAATTCTTTACGCAGCCAGCTGTTGATTCGTTTAAACCACGAGCCGACTGATGCACGTTTTTCCACTTCTGCTTCACCACTGAGATGGGTTTCTTTCCCGTAGTGCAGCAATCCCACCGCCGTTGAGTAGTACGGCTCCTGGGCGTAATCCGTTAAACCTGTAATATTGAGCGGCGCACCAATACGCACCTGCGTATGGAATACGCGCTGAGCACAGGCCGCAAGACCTTCAATTTGCGCTGCTCCGCCCGTTAACACAATCCCCGCCGCCAGATGATGTTTCACCCCTTGCTGACGAAGCTGCTCTTGTAACTGCAAAATCTCATCATTCACCAGATTGAGCAACTCGGTATAACGCGGCTCAATCACGTCGGCCAGCGTCTGGCGCTGCAAACTGCGCGGTGGACGCCCACCTACACTCGGTACTTCGACGCTTTCGTCTTTACCTACAATGGAGCCCAATGCGCAACCATGGCGAACTTTAATGGCTTCAGCATCGCTGGGTGGCGTACCGAACGCATAAGCGATATCGCTGGTCACGACATTCCCCGCATAAGGGATCACTTTCGTATGGCGCAGCGCTCCGCCTGTATAAACGGCCATGTCCATTGTACCACCACCGATGTCTACAACGCAGACACCCAGCTCACGTTCATCTTCCGTCAATACGGAATAACTGGACGCCAGTCCGGCGAAAATAAGTTGGTCAACTTTCAGACCACAACGTTCCACTGCTTTAACAATGTTTTTCGCCATATCGTTATGGCAAGTAATCAGATGTACTTTCGCCTGCATACGCACACCCGAAAGACCTACCGGGTTTTTGATACCTTCCTGGTAATCAATGGCATATTCCTGAGGAATGACATGCAGAACGCGGTGTTCATCACGCACACGCACCGATTTCGCCGTGTGCACCACATTTTCTACATCTTCCTGCGTCACTTCCTCTTCTGAAATCGGCACCATACCAATTTCATTCTGGCAGCTAATATGTTTACCCGATAACGCCAGATAAACAGAGGAAATCTGGCAATCGGCCATCAATTCGGCCTGATCGATGGCGCGCTGAACGCATTTCACCACAGATTCCAGGTCGTTAACGCCACCTTTATCCATACCACGGGACGGGCAGCTTCCCACTCCGATGATATTGATCATACCGTCGGGCAGAACTTCCCCTACCAAAGCGGCTACCTTCGCGGTACCAATCTCCAGTCCTACTACCAGTTTTCTGTCCGTCGCCTTGATCATTATTGTTCTGCCTGTGCCTGATTCTGTTGCTGATTAGGGTCCTGAACTGGGGCCGGCTTCCAACCTACCGCCGCGCCAGAGTCATAGCGTAAATCCACGTAACTGATTTCTTTGTGATCCGCCTGCGCCTGCTGTTGCAGAACCGGATACAGTTCGACAAAGCGCGCCAGGCGTTTCATCGTATCGCCACGGCCGAGGTTGAGCTTAATATCGTTATTTAGCGTCACCTGCCACGACCGCCGGGCAGTCATCGCCGCCTCTTTCAACGTGAATTTATCCTTCGCCAGCACCTGCCCCATGTCATGGAAGCCCTGTAAAACTTCGCTCTCACTCCCTTCCGGGCCATACAGCATGGGTAAAACCTGCTTGCTGGTTCGATCCGCAGGAACGCTGAACGAATTACCGTCCATGTCCACCATATGCTGATCATTCCAACGTGCTATGGGCACATATTCAACCAGATGAATCTTCAATTCATCTGGCCATTGCTTTCTGACACTCGCCTGCTTTATCCAGGGCAGACGTTCAATCTGGCTCTGGATAATATTGACATCCTGCGTCATAAACGTGCCGGGTGCGCCAAGCGCCAGAATTGACTGGCGAATGTCGTCGTTGCGGGTGTAATGACGATCGCCTGTCAGCACCAGCTTCGACAACGGTAAACGTTGCGCATCTTCCATCCAGCCCAGGACTACCCAGCCGCTAGCCAACACGGTACACAACACCGTCAGCAGGAACAGGATTCCTGCAAGACGCGTTCCATTATTACGACGGGAGGAAGGCATTTCCTCGACATCGCGATTTCTCGTGTTCAGCGCAGCCTGAGACATATCACTCCGCCAGTTCCAGAATTCGCACAACCAACTGCGAGAAGGTTAACCCCGCCTGTCGCGCTGCCATCGGGACCAGGCTATGACTCGTCATACCCGGCGCGGTATTGGCTTCCAGCAGATAAAACTGCCCATCACTGTCTAACATAGCGTCAATTCGTCCCCAGCCCCGACATCCCAGCGCACGCCAGGCTTTCAGTACCAGGTTTTGTAAATTGGCCTCATCTTCTGCTTCCAGACCTGACGGACAGAAATATTTCGTCTCATCAGAGAGATACTTCGCCTCATAATCATAGAAGGTTCCAGCGGGCTGAATGCGAATTGACGGTAAAATTTCTTTTCCGAGCATGGCAACTGTAAATTCGGGCCCACTTAGCCATTTTTCGATAAGAACTTCATCATCATGTTGAAAGGCAAGCGCTAACGCAGCCGTTAATGCACCAGATTCTTCAACTTTTGACATTCCGACACTTGAGCCTTCACGGCTCGGTTTAACGATAACCGGTAAACCTAACGCATCAATGCGCTGAATAACGTCGTTATTGAGTCCCGATTCAAATTCGCTGCGTGTTAACGCAACCCACGGGGCGACCGGTAACCCTGCACCTTGCCAGAGCAATTTACTGCGCAATTTATCCATTGAGATTGCCGACGCCATAACACCGCTGCCGGTATAGGGCACCCCTGTTATCTCCAGCAATCCTTGCAGCGTACCGTCTTCACCGCCACGCCCGTGCAGCGCAATGAATGCTTTATCGAAGCCCATCGCTTTCAGGCGAGTGACATCCACATCACGCGGGTCAATCGGGTGTGCATCAACGCCACCCTCACGTAAACCCGCAAGCACCGCAGCGCCGGAGTTTAATGACACCTCACGCTCAGCAGAAACCCCGCCCAGCAGGACCGCGACTTTATCAGCCATTGCGCTCGTCCTCCTGTTGCGGCTTGAGTTTCACTTCCGCCAGTTGACGCGCAATCTTACCGACATTGCCTGCGCCCTGAATCAGAATCAAATCATTACCGGTCAGAACCGGAGCCAGCATTGCCGCGGTTTGAGCCGGATCGGACACCAGAATCGGGTCGATTTTTCCACGGCCGCGAATGGTACGGCACAGGGAACGGCTGTCCGCTCCCGGAATCGGCGTTTCGCCCGCAGAGTAAACATCCAGCATCAGCAGCGAATCGACCTGGGTCAGAACATTGGCAAAGTCGTCATACAGATCGCGCGTACGGGTAAAGCGATGCGGCTGGAATACCATTACCAAATTTTTATCCGGCCAGCCCGCGCGTGCCGCTTTAATGGTGGCGTCCACTTCCGTCGGGTGATGACCGTAATCATCCACCAGCATGGCAGTCCCTGGTTTACCGTTAACAGGTTCCAGCGGAAACTCACCAAGGAAATCAAAACGACGACCGGTGCCCTGGAAGCTCTCCAGCGCGCTCAGAATATCTTCGTCATCGATGCCTTCCTCAGTCGCCACCGCGACCGCAGCCGCTGCATTAAGCGCATTATGGCGGCCCGGCGCATTCAGCGTGACATGCAGTTCCGGCTTGTCCTGGCGAATCAGGGTGAAATGCCCTTGCGCGCCTTTCTGTTGATAGTTTTCAATGCGTACATCCGCATCCTGGCTAAAGCCGTATGTGGTGAGCTGACGACCTACTCGCGGTAATAATTCGCGAATAACCGGATCGTCCACGCACATCACCGCGCGACCATAGAACGGCAGGTTGTGCAGGAAGTTGATAAACGTCGTTTTTAAATTCTCGAAGTCGCCCTGGTAGGTATCCATATGGTCAGCTTCGATATTGGTGACAATCGCCACCATCGGTTGCAGATGGAGGAATGACGCATCACTCTCGTCTGCTTCCGCAATCAGATAACGGCTGTTGCCCAGACGCGCATGTACGCCTGCCGCTTTCACCAGACCGCCATTCACGAAGGTAGGATCAAGCCCGCCTTCGGCGTAAATGCTGGCAACCATAGCCGTGGTTGTCGTTTTGCCATGCGTACCGGCGATAGCGATACCGTGGCGAAAGCGCATCAGCTCTGCCAGCATTTCGGCACGGCGAATCACCGGGATGCGCGCTTCATTCGCGGCTACGATTTCCGGGTTATCCGCTGCAATCGCGCTGGACACAACGACAACACTTGCATCGCTAACGTTCTCCGGGCGATGGTTGAAATAGATGGTCGCGCCAAGCGACGCCAACTGCTGCGTTACCGGATTCGGCGCCAAATCAGAACCGCTGATTTGATAACCTTCGTTAGCCAAAACTTCGGCAATACCGCCCATGCCAGCACCGCCAATGCCGACAAAGTGAATGTGCCGGACGCGACGCATCTCGGGCACGATTGAACGCAGTTTCGCCAGTTGTTGTGTATTCATTCTCTAAACGCCATCTACCACTTCAAATTCGCGCGACGCAAAAGGCGTCGCCAGTATTAAGCCTGTGCTGCAAGACTCACTTCTTTTGCCACTCGTTCAGTGGCATCGGGAATGGCAGCGGCGCGTGCGCGCTCGGCCATTTCCAGTAATGCTTCCCGGTTCCAGCCTGCAAGCGTCTCTACCACAGCATCGACCGTAAATTGCGGCTGCTCCAGAATCTTCGCCGCACCCGCTTTTTCCAGCGGCAGCGCATTCCAGTACTGCTGTCTATCCTTATGCTGGAATGGAACAAATAACGCAGGCAGGCCTGCGGCAGCGATCTCACTGACCGTCAGTGCGCCAGAGCGGCATACCACAACGTCCGCCCAGGCATAGGCCTGCGCCATATCATCAATAAATTCGGTCACTTTATGCTGAGGCTGACCGGCATCGGCGTAGGCCTGCTCAACGGTTTGCTGAGCCCCCTTTCCACTCTGATGCCAGATAGTCACCGCGCTGCCCAGTTTTGCCGCAACCAGCGGTATCGTCTGATTCAGTACGCGCGCCCCCTGCGAACCGCCCACCACCAGAACCCGCACCGGCCCTTCACGGCCCGGCAATCGTTCTTGCGGCAATGGCAGCGCCAGCACATCCACACGGACCGGGTTTCCTACTACCTCGGCTTTCGGGAATGCGCCCGGGAAGGCCTGCATGACTTTGGTGGCAATCTTCGCCAGCCATTTGTTAGTCAGCCCTGCGATACCGTTTTGCTCATGCAGCACGACGGGAATACCTAGCGACCATGCGGCTAACCCGCCAGGGCCAGAGACATAACCGCCCATGCCCAGCACTACGTCTGGTTTGAAGCGCTGCATAATGGCGCGCGCCTGACGCCAGGCGTTAAAAATTCTCAACGGTGCAAGCAGCAGGGCTTTCACCCCTTTGCCGCGAAGACCGGAGATACGGATGAAGTCAATCTCGATACCGTGTTTTGGTACCAGGTCGGCTTCCATGCGATCGGCGGTTCCGAGCCAGCGCACTTGCCAGCCCTGATCCATTAAATGGTGCGCAACCGCAAGCCCGGGGAACACATGCCCGCCGGTACCGCCTGCCATCACCATTAACCGCTTCGGTTGACCGCTCATCGTGAACCTCGTGTAAACGCCTGGGCTTTTTCCAGACGCGTTTCATAATCAATACGTAACAACAGCATGATGGCCGTCGACATAATCAATAAACTGGAGCCGCCATAACTGATGAGCGGCAAAGTCAGCCCTTTAGTCGGCAGCATACCTGCGGCTGCGCCAACGTTTACTAATGCCTGGAAGCTGAACCAAATGCCGATCGAACAGGCCAGGAAACCCGAAAACCGCTGATCGATTTCCAGCGCCTTGCGTCCGATGGACATGGCGCGGAAAGCGACGAAGAATACCATTAAAAGTGCCAGTACCACACCGATATAACCCAGTTCTTCGCCGATAATGGCGAAGATGAAGTCGGTATGTGCTTCGGGCAGATATTCCAGCTTTTGTACCGAGTTCCCAAGCCCCTGACCCCACAGCTCACCGCGACCAAATGCCATCAGCGACTGCGTTAGCTGGTAGCCGCTACCAAACGGATCATCCCAGGGGTTCCAGAACGATGTCACACGACGAATACGGTATGGCTCAGCCAAAATCAGCAAAATCACCGCGGCGATACCGGATCCGATAATGGCGATGAACTGCCACAGTTTTGCCCCGGCCAGGAATAACATCGCCAGCGTGGTAATAAAGAGCACAACCACGGTACCCAGGTCAGGCTGTGCCAGCAGCAGCACGGCGAGCACCATAATGACGCCCATCGGTTTAAGGAAGCCGCGCAAGTTATTACGCACCTCATCAACCTTACGCACCAGGTAGTTCGCCAGATAACAAAACAGCGACAGCTTGGTAAATTCCGCAGGCTGGAAACGCATTACCCCAAGGTCAATCCAGCGCGATGCCCCGTTGATTGAGCTACCCACCACCAGAACCACCAACAGCATGACAATGGCGGCCACCAGCATTACCGAGCTCCAGCGCTGCCAGAACTCCATCGGTAACCGCAGCGTTACCAGCCCCAGACAAAACGCCAGAAACAGATACAACGCATGGCGTTTGGCAAAGAAAAACGGATCCGCCGTCAGTCGCTGCCCTACCGGCATGGATGCCGAAGTCACCATGATGAATCCGATCGCCGCCAGGCCCAGCGTCAGCCAGAACAGCGTGCGGTCGTACATGACCAGGCTGTCGTTGTCCTTCTGACGTGAGCCCATCACCCAACCTTTTAATGCCCCAAATAACCAGCTCAGGATCCCAAATCCTGGCAGGTGCGGCATTCTCGGGCGGGGGAGACTTAAACGCATCAACCTAACTCCTGCGCCAGGCGGGTAAAGACATCGCCACGCTGTTCAAAATTCTTAAATTGATCAAGGCTGGCGCAGGCGGGTGATAACAACACCATATCGCCCGGTTGCACACGCGTCGCAATCAGGCGCATCGCCTGTTCCATATCCTGTGTTTGATCAGTAATTTCCGGACGCAACGTAGCCAGTTCTGCACCGTCACGGCCAAAGCAATACAAGCGAACATTACTGCCTTCGAGATAACGTTTCAGCGGAGAGAAATCCGCCGATTTACCGTCGCCACCGAGCAGCAGGTGCAGCGTGCCATCCACATGCAGGCCGTTCAGTGCCGCCTCTGTACTGCCGACATTGGTCGCTTTGGAATCGTTAATCCAGCGCACGCCGTTGTGCTCCAGCGCCAACTGGAAGCGGTGCGCCAGACCAGTAAACGTGGTCAACGCTTTCAGGCTGCTGGCGCGCGGTAACCCCACGGCATCGGCCAGGGCCAGCGCCGCCAGCGCGTTCGTATAATTGTGCTGGCCGCTAAGCTTCATTTCTTTAACGTTCAGCACCTTCTCACCTTTCACACGCAGCCAGGTTTCGCCCTGCTGGCGATTGAGATGGTAATCGCCGACATCCACGCCAAAGCTGACGCAGCGCTCATCGGCACCACGCACTGGCATGGTCAGCGCGTCATCTGCATTCACCACGCAAACCTTCGCATTTTCATAAACACGCAGTTTCGCCGCACGGTACTGCTGGAGACCAAACGGATACCTGTCCATATGATCTTCGGTAACGTTGAGGATGGTCGCCGCCGCCGCATGCAGGCTGGATGTGGTTTCAAGCTGGAAGCTCGAAAGTTCCAGCACGTAAAGATCGCAGGCAGATTCCAGCAGCATCAGCGCAGGCAGGCCAATATTGCCGCCAACGCCGACGTTCTTGCCGGCGGATTTCGCCATTTCGCCAACCAGCGTGGTGACTGTGCTTTTGCCATTCGACCCGGTGATCGCCACGATCGGCGCCTGTGCTTCACGGCAAAAAAGCTCAATATCGCCAACGATCTCAACGCCCGCATCTACCGCTGCGCTCAGCGACGGATGCGCCAGTGCGATCCCCGGACTCGCGACGATCAGATCGGCCGCCAGCAGCCAGTCATCATTCAGACCACCAAGATAGCGCTCCACCTCTTCCGGGAGCTTATCCAGCCCCGGAGGCGAAACGCGGGTATCCATCACTTTCGGCGTAACGCCGCGCGCGCGGAAAAATTCCACGCACGAGAGTCCCGTCAGACCAAGTCCAATAATGACGACTTTTTTACCCTGGTAATCTGCCATGATTAACGTACCTTGAGCGTTGCCAGACCAATCAGGACCAGCATCAGCGAAATAATCCAGAAGCGCACAATCACGCGCGGCTCCGGCCAGCCTTTCAGTTCATAGTGATGGTGAATCGGCGCCATACGGAAAATACGCTGACCACGCAATTTGAACGACCCAACCTGCAAAATCACAGACAGGGTTTCGACGACGAAGACGCCGCCCATAATGACCAACAGGAATTCCTGACGCAGCAGCACGGCGATAATGCCCAGTGCGCCGCCTAACGCCAGCGAGCCCACATCCCCCATAAAGACCTGAGCCGGATAGGTGTTAAACCACAGAAATCCCAGCCCCGCGCCGACAATTGCCGTACAGACGATAACCAGCTCGCCCGCATGACGCAGATACGGAATGTGCAGATAACTGGCAAAGTTCATGTTACCTGTCGCCCAGGCCACTAACGCAAAACCCGCCGCCACAAACACAGTGGGCATAATCGCCAGACCATCCAGGCCGTCAGTCAGGTTGACCGCGTTACCTGTTCCCACAATCACGAAATAAGCCAGCAGGATGTAGAAAATGCCCAATTGCGGCATAACATCTTTAAAGAACGGCACCACCAGTTGCGTAGCGGGCGTATCGTTGCCCGCAAGGTACAATGCAAAGGCAACGCCCAGGGCAATCACCGACATCCAGAAATATTTCCAGCGCGCAATCAGGCCTTTCGTGTCTTTGCGCACCACTTTGCGGTAGTCATCAACAAAACCAATAATGCCGTAGCCAACCAGGACAACCAGAACGCACCAGACGTATGGATTGGACGGGTAAGCCCACAGCAGCACGGAAACCACGATCGCTGTCAGAATCATGATGCCGCCCATGGTCGGCGTACCGCGTTTACTGAAATGAGACTCAGGGCCATCGTTACGCACGACCTGGCCAAAAGAGAGTTTTTGCAGACGGGCAATCATGCGCGGCCCCATCCATAAAGAGATGAAGAGCGCAGTCAGCAGGCTGACGATGGCGCGAAACGTCAAATAGGAGAAGACGTTAAAGCCAGAATAATATTTGACCAAATGTTCGGCCAGCCAAACTAACATGCCCTTTTCTCCTGTAATGCGCGTGCGACCTCTTCCATGGCGGCACTACGTGAACCTTTCACCAAAATGGTAATAATTTGCTTCTCGGCAATCAGCGCCTCTAAACGCGCAATCATTGCCGCCTTATCATCAAAATGCTCGCCAACGCCACTGGCATCACTGATGGTTTTACTGAGCTTGCCGACGCTTAACACACGGTCGATACCAACAGCTTTTGCCGTTTCACCCACCTGAATGTGACACGCCTCGCTTTCATCACCCAACTCCGCCATGTCGCCGACCACCATGACCCGATAGCCTGGCATTTCAGCTAACACATGTGCTGCCGCCGTCATCGACCCCACGTTCGCGTTGTAGCTGTCGTCCAGCAGTAATTGGTTTTCTCCAAGTTGCACCGGGAAAAGACGCCCCGGAACAGCTTTCAGATTTGCCAGACCTTTTTTCACTGCGTCATGCGGTGCCCCTACCGCCATCGCCAGCGCGGTTGCGGCCAGCGCATTCGCGATATTGTGGCGCCCAGGTAATGGCAACGTGACATCAATACCGCCCGTTGGGGTTTGCAGCGTAAATTCAGTACCGTGGGAGGTCACATGAATATTGGTCGCGGTAAAATCGCTGTTGGCGGCATTTGGCGAGAAACGCCAGACTTTGCGAGCGCCAATGATGTTCTGCCAGTTCAGCCAGTCATTGTTATCGGCATTCATAATGGCGATGCCGTTGACAGGCAGGCCGGTATAAATCTCGCCCTTAGCCTTTGCCACCCCAGCCAGAGAGCCAAACCCTTCAAGATGCGCTGCCGCAAGATTGTTAACCAGCGCTGCTTCCGGGCGGGTCAGCCCCACAGTCCAGGCGATTTCTCCCTGGTGATTAGCGCCAAGTTCAATCACTGCGTACTGATGTTCATTTGTCAGACGCAGCAGAGTCATCGGCACACCGATGTCATTGTTCAGGTTCCCGGCGGTATAGAGCGTATTGCCACATTCGCTGAGAATGGCGGCCGTCATCTCTTTCACCGAGGTTTTGCCAGACGAGCCGGTCAGTGCCACAACGCGAGCGGGAACCTGCTGGCGAACCCACGCTGCCAGTTCGCCAAATGCGAGACGGGTATCTTTCACCACCAGTTGCGGCAGGTCGATATCCAGTTTGCGACTGACTAACAGCGCGCCAGCACCGCCCTCTTTTGCTTTATCAGCGAAATCGTGGGCATCGAAACGTTCGCCTTTCAGCGCCACAAACAGGCAACCAGAAGTCAGCTTGCGGGTGTCGGAAGTGACCGCCTCAATGGTTGCGTCTGCACCATGCAGTTCGCCATGCAAAATGCCGCTGAGCTGGCTAAGCGTTACGCTAATCATGCGAGGACTCCCAACAGACGCGCCGCGGTTACACGGTCTGAATAATCGAGACGGTGGCTACCGACAATCTGATAATCTTCGTGACCTTTACCTGCGAGCAGGACAACGTCATTTTCTTTCGCTTGCATGATGGTGTTGGTAACCGCTTCTGCGCGGCCTTCCATCACATGTGCGCGGCCCGGATCGAGCATGCCCGCCAGAATATCGTCGATGATGGCGCGCGGCTCTTCGGTACGCGGATTGTCATCCGTCACGACCGGAATATCGGCGAACTGTTCAGCAATTGCGCCCATCAACGGACGTTTGCCTTTATCGCGATCGCCACCGCAGCCAAATACACACCACAAATTTCCGGTGCAGTGCAGTCGTGCTGCCTGCAGCGCTTTTTCCAGCGCATCCGGGGTATGGGCATAATCCACCACCACGGTCGGTTTGCCCGGCGCGCTGAACACTTCCATACGCCCGCATACCGGCTGCAGACGTGCGCCAGTATTGATTAAATCGGCCAGCGGATAGCCCAGCGCCAGCAGTGTAGAGAGCGCCAGCAGCAGATTGCTGACGTTAAAGGCGCCCATCAAACGGCTTTCAATCTCGCCCTCGCCCCAGGAGGAGGCAAAGTGGATAGTCGCACCGCTATCGTGGTACACCACCTCGGTTGCTTTCAGCCAGCGGCCATGGCAGTTCGGGTTGATATGGTCTTCCATCGACACGGCGACCGCATCAGGCAGTTTTGCTAACCACCGGCGTCCGACTTCATCATCCGCATTGACGATGGCCTGGCCGAAATGGTGAGCAGAAAACAGCAGCCATTTAGCCGCTTCGTAATTGGCCATGTCACCGTGATAGTCCAGATGATCGCGGCTCAGATTCGTGAAGACAGACGCGGCGAATTTCAACGCCGCCACGCGGTGTTGAACCAGCCCATGAGAGGAGACTTCCATCGCGGCGAAAGTTGCGCCTTGCTGAGCAAGGCTTGCAATCACATGCTGTACGTCAACGGCGGAACCGGTGGTATTTTCCGATGGGATAACCTTGCCCAGCAGACCATTTCCCACCGTGCCCATCACAGCGCTGGTTTCGCCAAGCAATTGGCTCCATTGAGCCAGCAATTGCGTAGTCGTGGTTTTACCGTTAGTGCCGGTCACACCAATCAGGCGCAGTTGCTCAGAAGGTTCGTTATAAAAACGCCCCGCGAGCGCAGAAAGACGCTCATTTAACTGGCTCAGATAGATAACCGGAACGCCGTGCATCTCGCGAATTTCGCCGTCAGTAGCCTCATCTTTCGCCTCGGCAATAATGGCAGCCACACCTTGCGCAATCGCCTGCGGGATATATCGACGCCCGTCCGCCTGATGACCCACTACTGCCACAAAAAGATCACCCGACGCCGCTACCCGGCTGTCGAGTGTCATTTCTCGCAGTGCTCGCTCCGGCGCACCTGGCACCCACGGAGCAAGAAGGTCGCGCAAATTACGATCTGCCACCTGTCCCCTCGCCTTGATTAATTACGAATTCATTCTTATCGCCCGTTGTCAGTGCATCCGGCTCGATGTTCATGGTGCGTAAAACACCGCCCATGATGGCACCAAACACCGGCGCAGAAACGGCGCCACCGTAGTATTTACCTGCTTGTGGATCGTTAATAACGACCACCAGCGCAAAGCGTGGATTACTGGCGGGCGCAACACCCGCGGTATAAGCAATGTATTTGTTGATGTAGCGGCCATCCGGCCCCACCTTCTTCGCCGTACCGGTCTTAATTGCGATGCGGTAGCCTTTAATCGCCGCTTTCACACCGCCGCCGCCAGGTAGGGCCACACTCTCCATCATATGTACGACATTTCGTACGATAGACTCATTGAAGATGCGTTCGCCCGGAACAGGTGGATCAACTTTGGTTATCGACAGCGGACGGTACACACCGTAGCTGCCAATGGTTGCATAGACTCGCGCCAACTGTAACGGCGTTACCATTAGCCCGTAGCCGAAAGAGAAGGTGGCCCTCTCTATGTCAGACCACCGTTGTTTTTGAGGAAATAAGCCACTGCGTTCTCCGACCAACCCCAAATTGGTCGCCTTTCCCAATCCAAAACGTGAGTAAGTATCTACTAACGCTGAGGACGGCATCGCTAACGCCAGTTTAGAAACACCAACGTTACTCGACTTCTGTAGTACCCCGGTCAGGGTCAATTCGCTGTAGCGCGCCACATCTTTGATTTCGTGGCCGTTAATTCGATACGGAATAGTGTTCAACACGGTGTTAGGCGTCACGACGCCACGCTGGAGCGCGGTCATCACTACCATGGGTTTAACCGTCGAACCCGGTTCGAAGACGTCAGTAATCGCGCGGTTACGCATGGTGTCTTTCGCGGTACCGGTAAAATTGTTCGGGTTGTAAGAAGGGCTGTTCGCCATCGCCAGCACTTCACCGGTGCTCACATCCACCAGTACAGCACTACCCGATTCCGCTTTGTTAAATGCCACCGCATTATTCAGCTCGCGATAGACCAGTGCCTGTAGACGTTCGTCAATGCTCAGCGCAAGGTTATGCGCCGCCTGGCTGTCAGTGGAGGAGATATCCTCAATCACGCGGCCATAACGGTCTTTACGCACAATACGCTCACCCGGTTGACCGGTCAGCCACTTATCAAAGCTTTTCTCGACCCCTTCAATGCCTTCACTGTCGACGTTAGTAAAGCCGATGAGGTGAGCAGTTACTTCGCCCGAAGGATAATAACGGCGGGACTCCTCACGAAGGTGAATGCCCGGCAGCTTAAGCTTTTTAATGTACTCGCCAAGGTCTGGGTTCACCTGACGCGCCAGATAGATAAAGCGCCCTTTCGGGTTCGCATTAATGCGCGAGGAAAGCTGATCGAGCGGGATGGTCAATGCGTCGGACAGGGCTTTCCAGCGATTATCGAGCGTTACGCCACCAGCATCCTGCACCTCTTTAGGATCGGCCCAAATAGCTTTGACCGGCACACTCACTGCCAGCGGACGTCCGGAACGATCGGTAATCATGCCGCGCGAGGTCGCGACTTCCTGAACGCGCAGCGAGCGCATATCCCCTTCACGCACCAGCATATCGGGGTTTACAATTTGCAAATACGCGACGCGGCCCAGCAAAAAGCCCAGCGCCAGCAAAATGCAGCCGCAAAGCAAGGCAAAACGCCAGCTCACAAAGCTGGCCTGTTCTTCCTGGCGTTTCGGTTTTGGCGTTTTAACCGCTGCGGCTTTCATGCGTCGCGTGGTTCCTTATTTCTGTACAACAATGTTTTCCTGGGACGGATCGACATGCTGCATTTGCAGCTTCTCGGTCGCGATCCGCTCAACCCGGCTATGATCGCCGAGCGCATTCTCTTCAAGGATCAAGTTGCGCCATTCGATATCCAGCGCATCGCGCTCCAGCACGAGTTGTTCACGCTGGGCCGTCAACAGACGGGTATGATGCGAAGTGGTGACAACCGTCACCGCCGTCATGATGATGCAAATGAACAGGCAGAGTGGCAGTTTCCCAAATCGCAAAAGGTCGTCGCCGATCACGCCAGGCAAGGCATGGCGCTCGTTGCTTCCTAACGACACTTTAACTTTGCTAAGGGTCTCTGACACTCTGCCGATCATGCGTTCGTCCTCTCTGCAATACGCAGAACTGAACTACGGGCACGTGGATTCTCAGCCACTTCTTCTTCGCCCGGCATCAACTTGCCTAGTGCTCGTAACTGACGTCCACCCAGTTTCCTGAGTTGCTCTTCCGTCATCGGTAACCCTGCCGGAACCTGCGGACCGCGGCTTTGTTCACGCATAAAACGTTTTACAATGCGGTCTTCCAGCGAGTGGAAACTGATGATCGAGAGCCGCCCTCCCGGGGCCAATACGTCGATCGAGCTTTTTAGCGCCAGCTCTATCTCCTCCAGTTCACTGTTTACCCAGATGCGCACCGCCTGGAAGGTACGGGTCGCAGGATGTTTGAATTTATCTTTCACCGGTGTCGCTGCCGCCACCACCGCAGCCAGCTCTTTGGTGCGGGTCATCGGTTCTTCACGGTTACGCTCAACGATGGCGCGCGCGATACGTTTACCAAAGCGCTCTTCACCAAAGGTTTTTATTACCCATGCGATATCGGCTTCATCGGCCGTTCGTAACCACTCCGCAGCAGATTGACCACGCGTGGGATCCATACGCATGTCAAGCGGACCGTCACGCATAAAGGAAAAACCGCGTTCAGCATCATCGAGTTGCGGAGAAGAGACCCCAAGATCGAGCAGAATTCCGTCGATCTTACCGGTGAGGCCACGCTCGCTGACATACTCAGCCAGCGCGGAAAAAGGACCATGTACGATGGAAAAGCGGGGATCATCAATAGTTTTTGCGACGGCAATCGCTTCTGGATCACGGTCAATAGCCAGCAGACGTCCTTCCGCTCCCAAATGGGAGAGGATCAGGCGTGAGTGACCACCGCGGCCAAAAGTGCCATCAATGTAAATGCCATCCGGACGAATGTTCAGGCCATTAACGGCCTCATCCAGTAGCACCGTTGTGTGTTTAAAATTTTCCATCATCATTACAGAGACAAATCCTGCAACCGGTCTGAAAGTATCTCAGTACCCGTTTGCTCAGCGTCGATATCTTCCTTGACCTGTTGATACCAGGTCGTTTCGTCCCACAGCTCAAACTTATTGAACTGTCCGACCAGCATCACTTCTTTCGTCAGCCCGGCGTGTTGCCGCAAAACGGGCGCGATTAATAAGCGCCCTGCGTTATCCATCTGACATTCGCTGGCATGCCCCAACAAGAGACGTTGTACCCGGCGCTCTTGCGGATCCATGCTCGACAGACGCGACAATTTTTGCTCAATAATTTCCCATTCGGGTAAGGGGTAAAGCAGCAGGCAGGTGTGACGGATGTCAATGGTACAAACCATTTGACCGGAAGCTTTCTCCAGCAGCAAATCCCGATAACGGGTCGGCACGGCTAACCGGCCTTTGCTGTCGAGATTGACTAATGTAGCTCCACGGAACATACCAGCCCCACCCCTGAGTGACCTATTTCACCACTTTATCCCACAAATCCCCACCGAAGGAGTTTACGGAGCGGAGGAAAAGCTTGTCAAGCCAGTGCAAAGGCTAACCAGAATAAAAGATCCCTTATTCGCGGTTACATTCCACTTTGGTGAAATACCGCTCAACTAATGAGGCAAATTAACGTCATGAATATTTGTAAGAAAAAAACTGAATATGCATTGGGGCGTTAAAAACCAGTTATTTCATGCGTGCCAAATATAAAGTGTCAGTTTGCGACGCGGGCGGCATTTTAAGACATATTGCAGGCAGATAACAGTGCCAGATAGCGCTTGCGCGCCGCGGAAGCGATAAGAAAAACCGTAGGGTTAAAGCCCATAATCAAAAAACGGTTGTTATTTCAACGATTGCTGTGGGAAATGTAACAAAGTAATACAGGAGACACGTTCAGTTACGTCTTAATTACTTTAAAATGTGTCGTTAGTAAAATAAGGCAGATTAATTAAATTAACGGCCTTAAAAATAAGGATTTATCTGAATTGGCTATAAAATTAATTATCGCCTTTCATTCGCAACAAAAAGGCAGCAATGACTGCCTTTATTGGATTACTAAACGCGGCTTAATACACCACGTCGGTAGAGGTTTCGGCGAATACGGCTCAAACCCGCTTTAGGTTTACGCGGCTCGTCCAGACTTGCCAGCACAATTTCCAGCACTCGCTCAGCAACATCACGATGACGCTGTGCCACCGCCAGAACCGGGCATTGCAGGAAGTCCAGCAGTTCATGATCACCAAAAGTAGCAATGGACAGATCAGACGGTAGCTTACCATCGCGGCGTAGCGTAACGTCCAGCACACCTTGTAGCAGTGCAAAAGAGGTAGTAAACAGCGCCTGCGGCATGGTGTGCGTTTCCAGCCATTTTTCAAATAACTGTGCAGCGGCTTCACGCTCATAGCTATTGGCATAGAGATAATCCACTTCGCGCGGATCGTCCTTCCAGGCCGTACGGAAGCCCTGTTCACGTAAAAAGCTAACAGAAAGCTCAGGTAACGCGCCCAGATACAGTACTTTTTCCGCCGGGAATTTGCGTAATTCCGCCGCCAGCATTTCCGAATCGTCCTGATCGGCGCCGACAACGCTGGTGAAGTGTTCACGATCCAGCGCGCGGTCAAGTGCGACTATTGGAAACGCGTCATTGGCCCAACGCTGATAGAAAGGATGCTCCGGCGGCAACGATGTTGAAACGATTATGGCGTCGACCTGGCGCTGAAGCAGATGTTCAATACAGCGCATTTCGTTATCTGGCTGATCTTCCGAGCAGGCGATAAGTAGCTGATAACCGCGCTGACGCGCCTGACGTTCCAGATAATTCGCAATCCGCGTATAACTGGTGTTCTCCAAATCCGGAATAACCAGCCCAATGGAGCGAGTACGTCCCGCTCGCAACCCAGCCGCCACCGCATTCGGGTGGTAATTATGCTCACGTACGACCGCCATAACTTTCTCGACGGTTTTGTCGCTGACACGATATTGCTTTGCCTTTCCATTAATGACATAGCTTGCCGTGGTACGTGAGACGCCGGCTAGCCGGGCGATTTCATCCAGTTTCACAATTGCCCCTCAAAAAATAAAAGATACTCCATAACCTTTTTAGGGATATAGGTTAAATTCCATAACATCTAAGCGCAGAATAGACACTGCGGCAACCGCTTTTGTGTTCGCTTCCGGCGGATTTCGCAAAAAAAAAGCCCAGCGGATAGCGCCAGGCCAGGAAAATGACGTATGCGTAACACTTAACGCATGATTTTGTCGCCGCGAGATAAACCGACTACGCCAGACCTCGCCACCTCAACGATTTTCGCCACATCGCGAATGGTCGCCAGAAAAGCGTCAAGCTTATCACTGGTGCCGGCGAGCTGAACCGTATAAATAGAAGGCGTGACATCAATGATCTGCCCACGGAAGATCTCCGCGTTGCGTTTGACCTCTTCGCGGCCATACCCGCTGGCCTGGACTTTCACCAGCATAATCTCGCGCTCAACGTAAGCGCCCTGCCCAAGCTCGTTTACGCGTAACACATCCACCAGCTTGTGCAGTTGCTTTTCAATTTGCTCCAGTACCTTGGCATCCCCGACCGTCTGAATCGTCATCCGCGAAAGCGTAGGATCATCTGTCGGTGCCACAGTCAGACTTTCAATGTTATAGCCACGCTGGGCAAAAAGACCGATCACGCGCGATAACGCGCCCGATTCATTTTCCAGTAAAACAGACAATATCCGGCGCATAATCAGGTCCTCTCCGTTTTGCTCAACCACATTTCATCCATGCCACCGCCACGGATCTGCATCGGATAAACATGTTCACTTCCGTCGACGGTCACATCGACAAAGACCAGTCGGTTATTTTTAACCTGCTCAAGCGCCTCAATCAGCTTCGCTTCCAGCTCGTCCGGACGGGTTATATTGATCCCTACATGACCGTAAGCTTCGGCTACGCGTGCAAAATCGGGTAACGACTGCATATACGATTGTGAATGGCGGCCCGAATAGATCATATCCTGCCACTGCTTCACCATCCCCAGATAACGGTTGTTCAGGTTCAGTACCAGCACCGGAAGCTCATATTGCATTGCGGTTGACAACTCCTGAATATTCATCTGGATACTGCCGTCGCCCGTAACACAGATAACCGTTTCATCCGGGAGCGCCATTTTCACACCCAGCGCGGCTGGCAGACCAAAGCCCATCGTGCCCAGACCGCCGGAGTTTATCCAGCGACGCGGTTTATCAAAACGGTAATAGAGCGCCGCAAACATCTGATGCTGGCCAACATCCGAAGTGACGTAGGCGTCACCCTTCGTTAAGCGCCAGATCGTTTCGATCACCGCCTGCGGTTTGATCTTCTCACTTTGCGTGTCGTATTTCAGGCACTGGCGGGCACGCCATTGCTCAATCTGCAACCACCAATCGCGAATATCGTCCAGGGGTTGCTGAAACTCTTCTTGCCCCAATAACTCCAGCATCTGCTCGAGCACCAGCCGGGCATCCCCAACAATCGGCACATCTGCCTGTACGGTCTTCGAAATCGATGTCGGGTCAATATCAATATGCAGAACCGTGGCATTCGGGCAGTACTTCGCCAGATTGTTGGTTGTACGGTCATCAAAGCGCACCCCAACGGCAAAGATCACATCCGAGTGATGCATGGTCATGTTGGCTTCGTAGGTACCGTGCATACCTAACATACCCAACGCCTGACGATGCGATGCCGGAAACGCCCCCAGCCCCATGAGCGAGGAGACCACAGGAAGATTCAATTTTTCTGCCAGCGTACGCAGTTGCGGTTCGCAAGCAGACGTGATCGCACCACCGCCCACATAGACAACGGGATGTTTCGCCGCTACCAGCGTTTGCAAAGCGCGTTTGATTTGCCCTTTATGACCGTGAGTTGTCGGGTTATAGGAGCGCATACTCACCGAATCCGGCCATACATAAGGAAGTTTATTCGCAGGATTGAGAATATCTTTCGGTAAATCGACGACGACTGGGCCAGGCCGACCGCTGGAAGCAAGCCAGAATGCTTTTTTCAGCACGCCAGGAATGTCTTCGGTCTGTTTTACCAGGAAACTATGTTTTACCACCGGGCGGGATATCCCCACCATGTCACATTCCTGGAAAGCATCATAGCCGATGAGGGAGGTCGCAACCTGCCCTGAAAGAACAACCAACGGAATCGAGTCCATATAGGCTGTTGCAATCCCGGTGATGGCATTCGTGGCTCCCGGCCCGGAGGTGACGAGCACAACACCAACTTCACCGGTCGCCCTTGCCAGACCATCAGCCATATGCACAGCAGCCTGCTCGTGGCGCACCAGGACATGATCGATTCCACCGACTGTATGTAGCGCATCGTAAATATCGAGGACCGCGCCCCCAGGATAACCGAATACTTGCTTCACGCCCTGATCGATAAGCGATCGGACGACCATCTCGGCTCCAGACAACATCTCCATGGTTTGCCTCCAGGCTTGGGTTTGGCGACTGACGACAGAACGCATTTCCGTCTTGTCGCTCTGTTCAGTACAGGAAGTCCCTGCATTCTGATTATGAATGGCAGTTACCATAACCGCTGAAAATCTGGCAGGCAATTAGCAAACGATTCACCTCACCTTGCCCCAAAAGAGGAAAAATAAGGTAAACAGGCGGGAATTGGTGAAATTGTCTGTAATAAGCAAAGACGATGACAATTCGTCATTCGAATCGCTTCCTGCTCAGTAATTCATGCATTTTTACGGCGCGATTGGATGCGCCAGAAAAATTTCTCAGCATAAAATTTCGCGCCAGGATGGCCAAACAGAAGAAATCAGCCATCGGCACACTCATTACATTCGCTGCTTTTTTAACGGCGACAAACCGAGACCAGTAACTCTTCCATCCACTGGTGGCCTTTATCCCGTCCCGCCGCTTCATGCCATGAAAGATAACAGGTACGGCTATTCAGTTTTAACGGTAAAGGTAAAACCTGGAGTTCTAATTTTCCGGCAAACTCTTCGGCTAACCAACGCGGGGCAATTGCCACAAGTTGCGTTTGAGAAACCACATTGAGCACACTCGTCAATGCCATTCCCTGATAAGCAACACAGGTTTGTTTATCGGTCGTGTCATACCACGGCTGGCTAAAAGATGCATAACGATCCAGCGCAACTACTGCGTGCTGTTCACAATAAATATCACTTTCACGAAGTGGCCCATTAATACGTGGATGTTTTTTACTGGCTACCAGAACCATCTCATCTTTAAACAACGGCACGCATGAGAATTCTGGTCGACGAAATTCATCGTAGCCAATGACAAATTCTATTTCCTGGTAACGAAGTTGGTGCTCTGTATTTTGATTTAATGATGATTTAAAGGCCAAATGAATATTCGGTGCAACCTCATTCACGCTATTGTAGATGACAGAGGTGAGGAAGTTATCGAGCGGACTGCACACACAGAGATTAAAAACGCGCTCGCTGGTCACGGGTTCAAAGCCCGATCCCGGCAGCTCATTTTGCACGAGTTGTAACGCCTGCCTAACCGAACCAAACAATTGGAAGGCGCGTGCCGTAGGCTGTATTCCTCGACCATAGCGCACAAAGAGCTCGTCGTTAAACATCACCTTAAGCCTGGCCAGGGCATTGCTCACCGCCGGTTGCGACATCCCCAAAGAATGAGCCGCCCGCGTGATATTTTGTTCCTGCATTACCGCATCAAAAATAGTTAACAAATTAAGATCAACTTTGCGCAGTTGCGGTTTCGTTACCTCACTAATATGAGTGCTTTCAACTTTTTCTTCTGACATGTCCTTCTCCGATATCATGCTAAATTCCATTTATCCCGGCAGTAATAACCTTAAGAAATATGATTTATCACGCATATAAGATAAGGAAAAGAGGAATCCAGCAAAATAGGAATATATAAAGATAATTTAATGCCGGGATTTTTCACTCTCCCTAAAAAGCATCAAATCATATTTTCCCGCACAAATGAAACGGCAGACCAGAATCAAAACATAAATAGCGTGAATGTACAATACAACCTCAGTAAGCAATAAATGCTATCCAACAGAAATATTTCAATATTGCCAACAATGTAATTTAACTTAATTTTATCATTTCTTCGCATTGATTAAGAAAAACAATAATCCCAACAAATTAATCACGACTAATCATCAGGATAGCAAGCCCCCATTAAAAATGTAAAAATATAACCAACTGCAAAGAAATGTTCATGAAAGGCACAAACAACGTCAAGTATGAAATAGCACTAATACCTTATTTTGCGTTTTCATGGAATTACAGCACGATTAACTAAAATAAAATCCGCTGACAAATCCGTTTTCATACCCTTTTACGGGGCCAGGTGTTGACTTTGATTTCTGGATCCAGTACCACTAATGGCATATCGCATTTAATCGCATTCATCTGGAGCATGGTTAATGATTCGCAATGTTCGCTTCCTCGGTCTACTACTACTAAACGCATCCCATGTGCGCGGTAGACCGGTGGGCGACACTCAGCGTTGAGTCATCCTCCAGTTACACTAAGAACCCGCGCCTTGGCGCGGGTTTTTTTATGCTCGTAGCAAGGCGACCGAAGAGAGATAAGGACCAAACCATGAGCCAGCAAGTCGTTATTTTTGATACAACCTTACGTGATGGTGAACAGGCATTACAGGCAAGCCTGAGCGTGAAAGAGAAGCTGCAGATCGCTCTGGCGCTGGAACGTATGGGTGTTGACGTCATGGAGGTCGGCTTTCCGGTCTCTTCTCCGGGCGATTTCGAATCTGTACAGACTATCGCGCGTCAGGTTAAAAACAGCCGTGTTTGTGCGCTGGCACGCTGTGTCGAGAAGGATATTGATGTAGCGGCTGAGTCACTGAAAGTTGCCGAAGCATTCCGTATCCATACTTTTATTGCCACCTCCCCCATGCACATCGCTACTAAGCTGCGCAGCACGCTGGATGAAGTGATTGAACGCGCCATTTATATGATTAAGCGCGCCCGTAACTACACCGACGATGTTGAATTCTCTTGCGAAGACGCAGGCCGTACTCCAATTGCTGACCTGGCGCGTGTGGTTGAAGCCGCCATCAACGCGGGTGCGAAAACCATTAATATTCCGGACACCGTTGGCTACACCATGCCGTTCGAATTCGCCAATATCATCACCGGCCTGTATGAACACGTACCAAATATCGATAAAGCCATTATCTCCGTCCATACCCACGATGATTTAGGTCTGGCTGTCGGCAACGCCATTGCCGCTGTCCATGCTGGCGCACGCCAGGTTGAAGGGGCGATGAACGGCATCGGTGAGCGCGCAGGAAACTGTTCGCTGGAAGAGGTCATCATGGCCATCAAAGTGCGCAAAGACATCATGAATGTGCACACCGGCATTAATCATCACGAAATCTGGCGCACCAGCCAGACTGTCAGCCAGATTTGCAACATGCCAATTCCGGCGAACAAAGCCATTGTCGGCACCGGTGCCTTTGCTCACTCCTCCGGTATCCACCAGGATGGCGTGCTGAAAAACCGTGAAAACTACGAAATCATGACCCCGGAATCCATCGGTCTGAACCAGGTACAGTTGAACCTGACGTCCCGTTCTGGCCGCGCGGCGGTGAAACACCGTATGGAAGAGATGGGCTACAAAGATACTGACTACAACATGGATCACCTGTACGACGCGTTCCTGAAACTGGCAGACAAAAAAGGCCAGGTCTTCGATTACGATCTGGAAGCGCTGGCGTTCATCAATAAACAGCAGGAAGAGCCGGAACATTTCCGCCTGGATTACTTTAGCGTGCAGTCCGGCTCCAGCGATATCGCTACCGCCTCCGTGAAGCTGGCCTGTGGCGAAGAAACGAAAACAGAAGCCGCCAACGGCAACGGCCCGGTAGACGCTGTTTATCAGGCGATTAACCGCATCACCGGTTATGACATTGAGCTGGTTAAATATGATCTCAATGCTAAAGGTCAGGGCAAAGACGCGCTGGGACAGGTGGACATCGTCGTCACTTACAACGGGCGTCGTTTCCATGGTGTGGGTCTGGCAACTGATATCGTGGAATCCTCTGCCAAAGCGATGGTACACGTGCTGAACAACATCTGGCGCGCCGCAGAAGTCGAAAAAGAATTGCAACGCAAAGCTCAAAATAAAGAAAACAACAAGGAAACTGTGTGATGTCGAAGAATTATCATATTGCCGTGTTGCCGGGTGACGGCATTGGCCCCGAAGTCATGGCGCAAGCCTTAAAAGTACTGGACGCCGTTCGTAGCCGTTTCGAAATGCGTATTACCACCAGCCACTATGATGTGGGCGGTATCGCAATTGACCGCCATGGCAATCCGCTGCCGCAGGCAACCGTGGAAGGCTGCGAGCAGGCAGACGCTATCCTGTTTGGCTCCGTAGGCGGTCCGAAATGGGAAAACCTGCCGCCAGCACAGCAACCGGAGCGTGGTGCTCTGTTGCCGCTGCGCAAACATTTCAAATTATTCAGTAATCTGCGTCCGGCTAAACTGTACCAGGGGCTGGAAGAGTTCTGCCCGCTGCGTGCCGATATTTCCGCTAACGGCTTTGACATTCTCTGCGTGCGCGAGCTGACGGGCGGTATTTACTTCGGTCAGCCAAAAGGGCGTGAAGGCAGCGGGCAGCACGAGAAAGCGTTTGATACCGAGGTTTATCACCGTTTTGAGATTGAACGTATTGCGCGTATCGCGTTTGAATCTGCGCGTAAACGCCGTAAAAAAGTGCATTCTATTGATAAAGCGAACGTGCTGCAGACCTCTCTGCTGTGGCGTGAAATCGTCAACGAAGTGGCACAGGAATACCCGGACGTCGAGCTGGCGCATATGTATATTGACAACGCCACCATGCAGTTAATTAAAGACCCGTCCCAATTTGACGTGTTGCTGTGTTCCAACCTGTTCGGCGATATCCTCTCTGATGAGTGTGCGATGATCACGGGTTCCATGGGCATGCTGCCGTCTGCCAGCCTGAACGAACAAGGTTTTGGTCTGTACGAACCGGCTGGCGGCTCTGCGCCGGATATCGCGGGCAAAAATATTGCGAACCCGATAGCCCAAATTCTTTCTCTCGCACTGCTGTTGCGTTACAGCCTGGATGCCGACGACGCGGCAACCGCCATTGAAAGCGCCATCAACCGCGCATTAGAAGAAGGTGTGCGTACCGGTGATTTAGCCCGTGGCGCCGCAGCTGTTAGTACCGATGAGATGGGTGACATCATCGCTCGTTATATCGCAGAAGGGGTGTAATCATGGCCAGGACGTTGTACGAAAAATTGTTTGATGCGCACGTTGTGTACGAAGCGCCAAACGAAACCCCATTGTTGTATATCGACCGCCATCTGGTGCACGAAGTCACTTCACCACAGGCGTTTGACGGCCTGCGCGCGCATAATCGCCCGGTGCGTCAGCCGGGCAAGACCTTTGCGACCATGGATCATAACGTTTCCACGCAGACCAAAGATATCAATGCCTCCGGTGAGATGGCGCGTATTCAGATGCAGGAACTGATCAAGAACTGCAAAGAGTTCGGCGTTGAATTGTATGATCTGAACCACCCGTATCAGGGTATCGTGCACGTGATGGGGCCGGAACAGGGTGTCACCCTGCCTGGCATGACCATCGTCTGCGGCGACTCCCACACGGCCACCCACGGCGCGTTTGGTGCCCTGGCGTTCGGGATCGGCACCTCCGAAGTGGAGCACGTGCTGGCGACGCAGACCCTGAAACAGGGTCGCGCAAAGACCATGAAAATTGAAGTGAAAGGCAAAGCGTCGGCAGGCATTACTGCTAAAGATATTGTACTGGCGATTATCGGCAAAACCGGCAGCGCCGGCGGTACCGGGCACGTAGTCGAATTCTGTGGCGAGGCGATTCAGGCGCTGAGCATGGAAGGTCGTATGACCCTGTGCAATATGGCTATCGAAATGGGTGCCAAAGCGGGCCTGGTCGCGCCGGATGAAACCACCTTCAATTATGTGAAAGGTCGTTTGCATGCGCCGAAAGGCAAAAACTATGACGATGCGGTGGAGTACTGGAAGACGCTGAAAACCGACGACGGCGCGACGTTCGATACAGTTGTGACGCTGCAAGCCGAAGAGATTGCCCCGCAGGTCACCTGGGGGACTAACCCGGGTCAGGTCATCTCCGTTAATGACATCATTCCGGACCCTGCCTCCTTCGCCGATCCGGTTGAGCGTGCCTCAGCAGAGAAAGCGCTGGCCTATATGGGCCTGCAGCCAGGTGTACCTCTGACCTCCGTCGCCATTGATAAAGTCTTTATCGGCTCCTGCACCAACTCGCGTATTGAAGATTTACGCGCCGCCGCAGAGGTTGCCAAAGGGCGTAAAGTTGCACCGGGCGTACAGGCGCTGGTGGTTCCAGGCTCTGGCCCGGTGAAAGCGCAGGCCGAAGCCGAAGGGCTGGACAAGATCTTTATTGAAGCCGGTTTCGAATGGCGTTTACCAGGCTGCTCTATGTGCCTGGCAATGAACAATGACCGTCTGAACCCAGGCGAACGTTGCGCATCCACCAGTAACCGTAACTTTGAAGGTCGTCAGGGGCGCGGTGGTCGTACGCACCTGGTCAGTCCGGCAATGGCAGCCGCGGCTGCGGTAACCGGTCATTTCGCTGATATTCGCAGCTTGTAAAAGGAGATAATCATGGCAGAGAAATATACACAGCACACAGGCCTGGTTGTCCCACTGGATGCCGCCAATGTCGATACCGACGCCATCATTCCAAAACAGTTTTTGCAGAAGGTCACGCGTACCGGCTTTGGCGCACATCTGTTCAATGACTGGCGTTTCCTGGATGATAAAGGAGAAGTTCCGAACCCGGAATTCGTCCTGAACTTCCCGGAATATAAAGGCGCCTCTATTTTGCTGGCGCGTGAAAACTTCGGTTGCGGCTCATCACGCGAACATGCGCCCTGGGCATTGACCGACTATGGCTTTAGAACCGTTATCGCCCCAAGCTTCGCAGACATTTTCTACGGCAACAGCTTCAATAATCAGTTGCTGCCTGTGAAATTGAGTGATGAAGAAGTGGACGAACTGTTCAAACTGGTCCAGGCCAATCCGGGCATCTCGTTCGAGGTGGACCTGGAGGCGCAGGTAGTGAAAGCCGGGGGTAAATCGTACCCGTTTGTTATTGACGCGTTCCGCCGCCACTGCATGCTGAACGGTCTCGACAGTATTGGCCTGACTCTGCAGCATGAAGATGCCATCTCCAGCTACGAGAACAAGCAGCCCGCATTTATGAATTAAACCTGTCTACTGCTCTGGTGCCCGGTTTTTCACCGGGCCTTTCACGTTTTATTTTGTGATTACCATCACAAAAACCACCATTCCTTTCTATCATATGCACAGATATTTGAAGGTTTAAAATTTAATTATCTACTGTATCGCTCTTATTCTGTGCATTTCTTCTCTCTTTTTGTATAAACCCGGCAACACAAGTAAAAATACAGATCAATTATTTACTATAAGAATACAAGCATGTGAAAAAACGGTTAATTGCATAGAAAGACACTATGGTTTCATGCAAAAAAAAGCATTATTTTTCCTCTCCCCCCCTCGTTATCTTTCCCACAGAAACATTTTAACTTTGGATATATCAGGGCCTCCGCATGTCGGCCTCCTGGATTTCCCGTGGAGAGAGCAAATGAGCCACTACCAACACCTTTTCACCCCGCTAACCATTAACGGGATGACGATAAAAAACCGGATCATCATGCCGCCAATGGGCACCAACCTGGCGAGCCTGAACGGTGAAGTCTCTCAGGAACAGTTGGAGTACTATGAACTGCGGGCAAAAGGGGGTACCGGCTTAATTACGATTGAGAATATTTGTATCGACTTCCCGTTCGCTTCAAATGGCACAACGCAGCTACGTATCGATAACGATCAATATATTCCAGGGCTATTCAAATTAACTGAGACGCTGCATAAACACGGAGCCTGCGTCTCTATTCAGCTAAATCATGCGGGTGCTTCTGCTTATGCTTATCGCCTGAATGGCGAACAACCGCTCTCCTCTTCGAATATACCGTCGAAAAAGAACGGTAATATTCCTCGCCCCATGACACATGACGAAATATATCATGCGGTTAATAAATTTGGTGAAGCTGCAGAACGTGTAAAACGTGCGGGCTTTGATAGTGTGGAAATTCACGCAGGCCACTCTTATTTAATAAGCCAGTTCTTATCGCCACTGTTTAATAAACGTACCGATGAATTTGGCGGTTCTCCGGAAAACCGCGCCAGAATATTAACGCTGGTAGTTGATAAAGTACGCGCCAGCGTCGGTCCTCGCTTCCCGATTAGCCTGCGTTTCAGTGCCGATGATTTCCTTAAGGGCGGCAACACGCTGGAGGATACGCTGCGTATGCTGGCACTTTGCCAGGATAAGGTCGACATTCTCAATGTTTCCGCCGCGCAAAACGATAACCTGAATCTGCAAATTGATCAGATGTCACTGGAAGATGGCTGGAAGCGTTATCTCTCCCGCGCCGTACGCGATAAGTTTAATAAACCGACTGTTATTGCGGGCAATATTCGCTCACCGAAAGTGGCCGAAGACATTATCGCAACGGGCGATGCAGACCTGATTGCTATCGGCCGTGGCCTGATTGCCGAACCGGAATGGGTGCAAAAGGTCCAGAGCGGCAATGAACGCCTGATGCGCAAATGCATCTCCTGCAATATCGGCTGCGCCGACCACCGTATCGCGCGCTCTCGTCCGCTGCGTTGCTCCATCAATCCGGACATTATCCATGGCGACGCTTATAAACTGCGCAGGGTAAATCGCGACACCCGTGTCGTGGTTATCGGTGCGGGAACCGCAGGTATGGAAGCCGCATGCACCGCCGCAGAAGTCGGTTGCCATACCTGGTTGCTGGAGAAGAAAAACAGCCTCGGCGGACTGGCCTCTGAAATCTCGCGTCTGCCGGAGAAAAAGCGTATCGCCGACTTCCCGCAATTTATGAAAAATCGGATGGCCGGTTTAGACAATTTAATGCTGCAGGTTGGTCAGCAGGCCACTGTTGAGCATATTGCCGGGCTACGGCCGAACCTGATTGTCAACGCCACGGGCTCAACACCGCTGCTGCCGCCGATTAACGGACTGAAAGAGTGCATTGACGTTGAGGGCGGCCGCGTCTTCTCCATTATCGGCATGATTCAGCACCTGGAGCAATTTGCGAATGTTCAAGGAAAACGCATCGCCGTTGTCGGCGGCGGTGCTGTTGGCCTGGATGTTATCGAATATTTCTCTGCACGCGGTGCAAGTACCGTGCTGATTGAGATGCAAGAAAGTCCAGGACGCGATCTGGATATCATTACCAAAAATGCCATGTTGACCATGTTGGATGAGCACCACGTGGAACAGCACATGCAGACACAACTCGTCGCCGTTCACCCCACACACTTTAGCGTCAAGAAAGCCGACCACGCTTGCGACATTCCTTTTGACTACGGCTTTGTATGCCTGGGAATGCGCGCCAACACCTGCGGTCTCAATGAAATTGAGCAATGGGCAAGAGCCAATAACGTAAAAATAATGAACATCGGCGACAGCCTGATGGCCCGGCGAATCATTGATGGCGTGCGCGAAGGGCGCAACGTGCTGGACACCCTCGAGGATATGGGTGCTCTGGGCAACCGCGAGTCAACCAAAATTCCACTTCTAACATATTAAGGACTTTATCATGGCTGAACGTATTACGGGTCACACTGAGCTGATTGGACTGATTGCAACGCCGATTCGCCATAGCATGTCGCCGACAATGCATAACGAAGCCTTTGCGCATCTGGGTCTGGATTATGTCTACCTGGCATTTGAAGTAGACAACCAGGAACTGAAAGATGTTGTACAGGGTTTCCGGGCGCTTAAACTGCGCGGGTTTAATGTCTCCATGCCGAACAAAACCGCCATTTGCCAATACCTGGACAAACTTTCCCCGGCAGCAGAGCTGGTCGGTGCGGTGAATACCGTGGTTAATGACAATGGCGTACTGACGGGTCATATCACCGACGGTACCGGTTATATGCGCGCACTGGCTGAAGAAGGTATTGATATCATCGGCAAGAAAATGACGGTCCTGGGTGCGGGTGGTGCGGCAACGGCACTCTGCGTTCAAGCGGCACTGGATGGCGTAAAAGCGATCTCCATTTTCAACCAGAAAGACAAATTTTTCGCCAATGCGGAGCAAACTGTCGCCAAGATCCGCAATAACACCAACTGTGAAATTCATCTGTACGATCTGGCCGATCACGACAAACTGCGTCAGGAAATCGATAGCAGTGTGATCCTCACCAACGCTACCGGTGTGGGTATGAAACCGTTTGAAGGCCAGATGCTGCTGCCGAACGACAGCTTCCTGCGCCCTGACCTGATCGTCTCTGACGTGATTTATAACCCGCGCAAAACCCACCTGTTGCAAGTGGCTGAGAAGAAAGGCTGCCGCACGCTCAACGGCCTGGGAATGATGCTCTGGCAAGGGGCGAAAGCCTTTGAAATCTGGACAGGTAAAGAGATGCCGGTCGATTACGTCAAAAATATCCTTTTTTAAGGGTAAACATGATGAAAAATAAATATGTCCCAACAGCGGCCGGGCTGTACCTCAACTACCTGATCCATGGCATGGGGGTACTATTAATTACCCTCAACATGGCGAATTTACAGGAACAGTGGGGAACAGACAGAGCCGGCGTTTCGATTGTTATTTCGTCCTTAGGTATCGGCAAACTCGCCACCATCGTGACGGGTTTTCTGTCCGATCGCTACGGACGTAAACCTTTTATCTATCTGGGTATTCTGAGCTATTTGCTGTTTTTCTTAGGCATTTTGCTGACCAAAAACATTTACGTTGCCTATTTCTTTGGCATCCTGGCTGGTCTGGCGAACAGCTTCCTCGACTCCGGGACCTACCCGGCGCTGATGGAATCTTTCCCGAACTCAGCAAGCCGTGCGAACGTGTTAATCAAAGCGTTTGTCTCGGCCGGGCAATTCCTGCTGCCCTTCATTATTAGCCTGTTGATTTGGGCGAACCTGTGGTTTGGCTGGTCATTTATCATTGCGGCTGTGTTGATGGTGATTAGCGCCATCTATTTGATCAAAATGCCCTTCCCTGACAACGGGGCCAAAAAAGAGACCGCAGAGAAACCTGGCGCAGCGACAACACGGCAGTCAGATGCCGGTACCATGGATATGCTGGTGTTCACGCTTTATGGCTATATTGGTATGGCGACCTTTTACCTGGTCAGTCAGTGGCTGGCGCAGTACGGTCAGTTCGTTGCGGGTATTCCCTACGAATCAGCAATCAAGTTACTGAGTATCTACACGGCGGGCTCGTTGACCTGTGTGTTTGTCACCGCGACCTTTGTGAAAAACGTCATTAACTCTGCCGTTGCGATGATTCTCTACACCGGCATCTCAATGATTTCGTTGTTGATTGTTTGCATGTTCCCGACGCCGATGATTGTCACCGGTTTTGCTTTCGTGATCGGTTTCTCAGCCGCAGGCGGGGTATTGCAGTTGGGTGCAACCATCATGGCAATGAGTTTCCCGCAAGGGAAAGGTAAAGCCACCGGGATCTTCTACACCGCCGGCAGTATTGCCAGCTTCACGATCCCGTTGATCACGGCGAAACTGTCCAAAATCAGCATCGCCAGCATTATGTGGTTTGATTTGATTATCGCCATAATCGGCTTTGTGATTGCGCTGTACATCGGTTATCGTCAGTTTCAGGCTCGCGCTGCCCAAAAAACGGTCCGCGCAACCGCCACAGCCTGACGGTTCGGCGAGAATATTATGGATACCAACATGACTAAAGCAGTAACGGTTAAAAACATCACCTTTCAGGAAGGGAGCACGCTTATCTGTGTGCCGCTGATCGGCAAAACGCTCGACGAACTGAAAGCAAATGCCCGGACTCTGGCCACCGCAGGTGCCGATCTTATCGAATGGCGTGTCGACCACTTTACGCAAGTCCGCGAACCACAGCTTGTGCAACAGGCGCTGAGCGACATTCGTCAGATTCTGGCTGATATTCCGCTGTTGTTTACCTTCCGCAGCAAAAAAGAAGGCGGCGAAACAGAAATCAGCGATGAGGCCTATTTCGAGCTTAATCGTCAGGCAGCCATCAGCGGTCTGGCCGATCTTATTGATATTGAGCTGTTCAACGATGAAGCGCATATTCGTGCAGTAATCGATGCGGCCCATGGTGCCGGTGTCAAAGTCATCATGAGTAATCATGATTTCTACAAAACACCCGCCCAGGAAGATATCATCTATCGTCTTCGCCGCATGCAGGAGCTGGGCGCAGATCTGCCGAAGATCGCGGTTATGCCGCAAACGCCGCAGGATGTGCTGACACTGCTCTCCGCCACGCTGACCATGAAAGAGAAATATGCGACACGCCCCATTATTACCATGTCGATGGCAAAAATGGGTGGCGTCAGTCGTGTAACGGGTCGCCTGTTTGGTTCAGCGATGACGTTCGGTACCGTAGGCCAGGCCTCGGCACCAGGGCAGATCGCCATCAAAGAACTGCGTGAAATGATGGATATTCTGTACTAAAACAAGAAAACCCGGAGCCTGTCTCCGGGTTCTTGGTTAGCGTTTTTGCTGGCTGTCATCAATGATGAAGTTTCTAAAGGATTGAATCGCTGGTGAAAGTACGCGATCTTTCATGGTCGCCAGATAGATATAACGCGGCGGGATCTTATTTTTAATCGCCAGAATATGGACGTTATAATACGAGAGTGCAGAAATTCTTGGCATGATCGCAATACCGTAATCAATACTGACCAGCCCCGCCATCGCCGTATCCTCATCAACATAACAGGCGATATCAGGTACCAGTTTTTGCTGCATAAAGACATTATCAATAAACGGACGTAAGCCGCTGTTTTCCGAAAAGTAAACATACGGATAATGAATCGTCTCCACAAGATCCACTTCATGTTGATACAAGCGCGCCAGTGGATGATCTTTCGCGGTGACGACGACCAACTCCTGCTGAATAATAGGAATAAAATCAATATCCGGTTCATCCGGGATATATGAGCAAATCGTTAAGTCGCTCTTGCCAGCTTTCAGCTCCTGCAATAAAGTCAGCGACGTCCCCTGAGTAAAGGAGAAGGTCACATTATGTCGTGCAGGAAGTGTAGAATATTTGTGAATTAGCTGCGGGACAACATATTCACCCATTGTATATATAAAGGCAATGCGAATATTCTCATTATTTTCCAGGCCACTTTTCTGCAAAGTCATGCGGCCATTTTCCAGCGACGTTAGCGCATCTTCGACATAGGGAAGAAAGCGCTTTCCGTTTTGCGTAATTTCGACATTCCGACCTTTTCTGGCAAACAAGGATACACCAAGCTCCTTCTCTAACTCAGAGATAGCGTGGCTTAGGGAGGGTTGAGTGATGAAGAGACTGGAGGCTGCCTCCGTGTAGTGCTCCGTTTCTGATAAACGCTTAAAATAATAAAGTTGCTTTAGGTTCATTATTTTTGACCGTATAATATAAGATTAAAGATATTGCATTGAATATAGCACAGCAGCGGTCATCCCCTGTGGGTAAAACATGAATTCTTGGGCAATATCAAATATTCATATGATGCGGTGAATAATATGTTAAGCGTTAGTTTATAGCGTGAAAATAAAGAGCAGGAAGATAAAGTATTTCTGCATATTAAGGGATATGCAAAAATATTTTAAATATTAAAGGAAACTACTATGAGGACAAGTATCAGCCAGGAAAGTGCTGTGCCTTTAGCAGGCCAACAAAAGCGAACCAAAGCGCGAATTGTAATTTTATTGTTATTATCTATCGGTACGATGATCAATTATCTGGATCGGACTATCTTAGGTATTGTCGCTCCGGCACTCAGCACTGAGATCCATATTGATCCCGCCATGATGGGTATTGTGTTCTCGGCCTTTGCCTGGACCTACGCGCTGGCGCAAATCCCCGGAGGCATGTTTTTAGATCGCTTCGGAAACAAAATAACCTACGCCCTTTCTATCTTTTTCTGGTCGGCTTTTACCTTACTGCAAAGTTTTTCAGTGGGCTTAAAATCTCTACTGCTATTTCGTTTAGGCCTGGGGATCAGTGAAGCCCCCTGTTTCCCGGTTAACAGTCGCGTCGTAGGAACATGGTTTCCACAGCATGAACGCGCTCGGGCAACGGCAACCTACACTGTTGGAGAATATATTGGCCTGGCCGCTTTCTCGCCGATTTTATTTTTAATCCTTGAGCACCACGGCTGGAGAACATTATTTTTCATCACCGGCGCACTCGGTATCGCCTTTACGTTTGTATGGTGGAAGTTTTATAAAGAGCCCCACGAATCGACAACGGCAAATAAAGAAGAGCTGGAATACATTGGCGTCGGTAATAAAGAAAAAGGCAGTGAAAACATCCCTTTTAACTGGCCGGACGCCAAAAAACTGCTGTGTTGCCGACAGGTCATTGGCGCCAGCTTAGGGCAATTTGCAGGTAACACCACGCTGGTGTTCTTTCTGACATGGTTTCCCACTTATCTTGCCCACGAGCGGCATCTCCCGTGGCTGCACGTCGGTTTTTTTGCGACCTGGCCGTTTCTCTCGGCGGCGGTAGGCATCATTTTTGGCGGATGGATTTCCGATAAATTATTGAAGAAAACCGCATCGGTAAATATCAGCAGAAAGCTGCCGATCATCTCCGGCCTGCTGCTCTCCAGTTGTATTATCACAGCGAACTGGGTATCGAATAACACGCTGGTGATTGTGATTATGTCGATTGCCTTTTTCGGCCAGGGCATGGTCGGATTAGGCTGGACGTTAATTTCCGATATTGCGCCGAAAAATATGGCGGGGCTGACAGGTGGAATCTTTAACTTCTGCGCTAATATGGCGTCCATTATTACGCCGCTGATCATAGGGTTTATTATTTCCGGGACCGGGAATTTCTTCTACGCGCTTATCTATATTGGCCTGACGGCGCTGATTGGCGTTGTCGCTTATATTTTTATCATTGGCGATATCAAACGCATTGTACTGAAATAACCCACCGCTCCCGGCAACAGTCAGCCGGGAGCGTTTTTCGCCTCAGACGTCTTTGACCCGGCTGGTCAGAAAAAGCGTCACCAGCGAAAGCACTGCTATCACCCAGTACACCTTCGCATGGCCGAAGCTTTGTGCCAGCGCGCCCTGTATCACCCCGGCGAGGATCACCCCCGTAGAGATACTGTTAGTGAATAGCGTCGTTGCGGACCCGGCGCGGCCTGGCATCAGATCCTGGAACCATAGCATGCCTATACCGGCAATAATCCCAATAAAGATAGCGTTAAAGAGCTGCAGACCAAGCAGAGCTTCACGGCTATGGAACATGATAAGCCCTACATAGAAGACCACGCCCGCCGCCACTGCGCTGACCATCATCCTGCGTTTACCAAAGCGCTTAACGTAGTAACCTGCCAGGATCATTGCCGGGATCTCAAGCCCCGCGGCCGTTCCCATTAATACACCCGCCAGACTGTCCGGTAACCCCAGCTCGCTGCTGATCCACAGCGGCATATCAATGATGTACATCGTGTTGCAGGTCCACATCATCGTCGAGGCGATAAACAACATACGGACGTTCTTATTGCCCCAGCCACTGACTTCCGTGACGGCAATATCCGCAGGCTGTTCAATTCGCTTCACGGAGGGCAACCAGAGCGCCACCAGTACCAGGCTGATAACGAAGATACCAGCGGCAATCGAGTACATGGCGGTAAAGCCATAGTTGAGTGCCAGCATGAAGGCCATCGGCGGGCCAATAACCCATGCCACCGAAATTTGCGCACGCATGATCGAGCTGAACATCACCACTTCACGCGCCGAACTGTCCGCGTATTCCCGCGCCAGCGCGAAAAGCTGCGGCATAGCAGTACTGGCCAGCGACGCCAGCATCACGCCACAGGTGATTAAGGTCAGATAATGTCGATTAAAGGCAAACAGAAGGGCGTTCCCCACCGCCATCAGGCAGCAAAACATAATCAGTTTTTTGCGATCGCCCTGTTGGTCAGAGCGTTTTGCCAGCCCGAGGCTGACCAGGATCCCGGCAATGGCGTTAACGGTATAAAACAGTCCAACCCAAAACGGTTGTGCCCCCACCTCGCGACTCAGAAACAGGCTCAGCGTTGGGGCCTGCAAAGCACCAGCAACACCGATCATAAACGCGACGATCATAAAAGCGATGAAGACCCCATTCAGGCGACGTCCCATCGTGACTAACCAGAGCATAAAGATCCCTTGCATGCGAAAGAAACGAAAAAAGCCAGCAGATAATAACTGCTGGCGTGGTGATTAGCACCAATACTCAGTCACACATGATGGACGCGTTTCAGGGTTTCGAGACCGGGATTGTCACTTCCCACTGCATTAATTCTTCGAGCATTTTCAGCCGCTGATTCGTACTCAAACGAAAGAGCCGGGACGCATTCTGCGTCGCACGAAAATACGCTAAGTAAAATTGCTGTGTAGACGATCTCTTCATAACCACCTCCTCGCTTCATCACGGAAGATTATTGGCTTAATATAGGGATAAATAAATTGCTGACTTTTCATCAGGAGTTCCCCTTTTATGCCATCAGGTCGCCTGCAACAACAGTTCATTCGTCTGTGGCAATGTTGCGACGGGAAATCTCAGGAGACGACGCTTAATGAGTTGGCCGATCTGCTGAGCTGTTCCCGTCGCCATATGCGGACCCTGCTCAATACCATGCAAGAGCGCGGCTGGCTGACGTGGGAGGCTGAAGCCGGTCGCGGCAAGCGTTCGCGTCTGACTTTTCTTTATACCGGCCTTGCCTTACAGCAACAGCGGGCAGAGGATTTGCTGGAGCAGGATCGTATTGAGCAACTGGTTCAACTGGTGGGCGATAAGAGCGCCGTCCGCCAGATGCTGATCTCGCATTTGGGCCGCAGCTTCCGCCAGGGGCGGCATATTCTGCGGGTTTTGTACTACCGTCCGCTGCGTAACCTGCTGCCAGGCACCGCCCTGCGGCGTTCTGAAACCCACATGGCGCGGCAAATTTTTAGCGCTCTGACTCGCATAAATGAGGAAAATGGGGAACTGGAAGCCGATATCGCGCATCACTGGAAAGCGATCACGCCGCTCCACTGGCGTTTTTATTTGCGCCCCGGCATCCATTTTCACCATGGCCGTGAACTTGAGATGCGCGATGTTATTGCGTCCCTCGAACGCGTCTGTACGCTGCCGCTCTACTCGCACATCACCCAGGTTATCTCCCCGACGCCATGGACGCTGGATATTCATCTGTCACAGCCGGACAACTGGCTGCCCTGGCTGATGGGGCATGTACCCGCCATGATCCTGCCGCAGGAGTGGAACTCGATGGCCAACTTCGCCAGCCATCCGGTCGGCACCGGGCCTTACGCCGTCACCCGCAATAACAATAACCAACTGAAAATCCATGCGTTTGATGATTATTTCGGGTATCGCGCGCTTATTGATGAAGTCAATGTCTGGGTACTGCCGGAAATTGGTGATGAACCGAACGGCGGTCTGACCATCGACGGGCCAACCGACGGTGAAAAAGCGGTCGAAAGCCGCCTTGAAGAGGGCTGTTATTATTTGCTCTTCGACGCACGCTCGCACCGGGGAGCAAACCAGGGGGTTCGCGACTGGATAAGCCAGGTGCTCTCCCCTACCCGGCTGCTCTATCACGCCGAAGAACATTATCAGCAGTACTGGTTCCCGGCGTACGGACTGCTGCCGCGCTGGCACCATGCGCGACCAGGCAGTGGTGAAAAACCGGCGGGGCTGGAATCGCTCACGCTGACCTTCTACCGCGATCACAACGAGCATAAAGCCATCGCCAACACCATGAGCAAGCTACTGGCGCAACATGATGTACGCCTGGAGATACAAGAGGTGGATTATGAAGAGTGGCACCGTGGCGATATCGTCAGTGATATCTGGCTTAATAGCGCCAACTTCACACTGCCGCTCGATTTTTCTCTCTTCACGCATTTGTATGAAGTTCCGCTGATTCAACACTGCGTCCCGCTGGACTGGCAGGCCGATGCTGAGCGTTGGCGCGCCGGGAAAATGAATCTGGCCGTCTGGTGCCAGCAGTTACTGGAAAGCAAAGCCATGGTACCGCTGATTCACCACTGGCTGCGGATTCAGGGCCAGCGCAGTATGCGCGGTCTGCGTATGAACACCCTTGGCTGGTTTGACTTCAAATCCGCATGGTTCGCCCCGCCGGACCCGTAATCACTGAGATTCCGGCTCTTCCTGCTGAATGATGAAGGGGCGCTTTCAGAAAACTTACAAAATCATTACAATGGCGCGGTGCTCAACGGGGTGCTGCGCCAAAAGCGTGTGCTGAGAAAATACCCGTCGAACCTGATCCGGATAACGCCGGCGAAGGGATTTGAGGCTATCGCTTAAATCCTCTTTGCCACCCATTTTTGAGGTGCAAAGTGCTTAAAAAAGTTCTGCCATTCCTGCTGCTTGCCGCAGCCCCTGCTTTCGCGAAACCGACCCTGACCGTTTACACCTACGACTCCTTCTCTGCGGAATGGGGACCGGGGCCAACGGTAAAAAAAGCCTTCGAAGCCGACTGCAACTGCGAACTGAAATTTGTCGCGCTGGAAGATGGCGTATCGCTGCTTAACCGCCTGCGTATGGAAGGTAAAAACAGCAAAGCGGACGTGGTGCTGGGGCTGGATAACAACCTACTTGAAGCCGCCACGCAGACCAAACTGTTCGCCAAAAGCGGTATTTCACCCGACGCCGTTACCGTGCCTGGCGGCTGGAAAAACGACACCTTCGTTCCCTTCGATTACGGCTGGTTCGCGTTCGTTTATGACAAAAATAAACTGCAAAATCCGCCAAAGAGCCTGAAAGAACTGGTAGAAAGTTCGCAGAAATGGCGTGTGATTTATGAAGATCCGCGTACCAGCACACCAGGTCTCGGCCTGCTGCTGTGGATGCAGAAAGTGTACGGCGATAAAGCCCCGGAAGCCTGGCAAAAACTGGCAGCCAAAACCGTGACGGTCACCAAAGGCTGGAGCGAAGCGTACGGTCTGTTCCTGAAAGGGGAAGGCGACCTGGTGCTAAGCTATACCACCTCTCCGGCCTATCACATCATTGAAGAGAAAAAAGACAACTACGCAGCCGCAGCATTTACCGAAGGCCACTATCTGCAAGTTGAAGTCGCTGCCCGAACCGCCGCCAGCAAGCAACCGGAACTGGCAGAGAAGTTCCTGAAATTTATGGTCTCTCCGGCATTCCAGAATGCCATCCCGACCGGCAACTGGATGTACCCGGTCAGCAATGTCTCGCTGCCCGCCGCATTCGATACATTGGTGAAGCCGCAAACCTCGCTGGAATATAGCCCGCAAGACGTCGCAACCCAGCGCGGCGAATGGATTAACGCATGGCAACGCGCCGTCAGCCGCTAACCTTCGGCTGGCTGGTTCCCGGACTGGCCGCCGCCGCCCTGATGGTGGCGGTGGCCTTCTCCGCGTTTCTCGCGCTCTGGCAAAACGCTCCCGCGGCCGATCTGGCGGCACTCCTGCACGATAGCTATCTGTGGCACGTGGTGCGTTTCTCTTTCTGGCAGGCCTTTCTGTCGGCGTTGCTCTCCGTCGCACCGGCTATCTTTCTCGCCCGCGCGTTCTATCGGCGACGCTTCCCTGGCCGTCTTGCTCTGCTGCGTCTGTGCGCCATGACGCTGATCCTCCCGGTGCTGGTTGGGGTATTTGGTATTCTGAGTATTTATGGCCGCCAGGGCTGGCTTGCCTCAGCGTTTCGCGCAGCAGGTCTGGAATGGACATTTTCACCGTACGGATTGCCCGGCATTCTGCTGGCGCATGTCTTTTTTAACCTGCCGATGGCGGCCCGTCTGCTGCTCCAGACGCTGGAGCAGATCCCCGGCGAGCAGCGACAACTGGCCGCGCAGTTGGGTATGCGTGGCTGGTCTTTTTTCCGCTATGTCGAGTGGCCCTGGCTACGCCGCCAGATCCCGCCTGTCGCTGCCCTGATTTTCATGCTCTGCTTTGCAAGCTTTGCCACTGTGCTGTCGCTGGGCGGCGGCCCGCAAGCGACGACGATTGAACTGGCTATCTATCAGGCGTTGAGTTACGACTTCGACCCAGGCCGCGCGGCACTGCTGGCGTTAATTCAGATGATCTGCTGCCTGGGGCTGGTTCTGCTCAGCCAGCGCCTTAGCAAAGCCATTTCCGTGGGTAGCCATCAGATTCAGGGCTGGCGCAACCCGGAAGATCGCTTTTTCAGCCGTATCGCCGACTACACGCTCATCGCACTGGCGCTTTTTCTACTGTTGCCCCCCCTGCTGGCGGTCATTATCGATGGCCTGAACCTCAGCCTTTTTCATATGCTTGCTCAGCCCGTGCTCTGGCAGGCAATCTGGACCTCTGTGCGCATTGCCCTGGGAGCGGGGTTACTGTGTGTCATGTTGACCATGATGCTGCTCTGGAGCAGCCGTGAGCTACGCGCCCGCCAGCATCAACTGGCCGGACAGGCGCTGGAGATGAGCGGCATGCTGATTCTGGCGATGCCTGGTATTGTACTGGCGACCGGCTTTTTTCTGCTGCTCAATAACAGCATCGGCCTGCCCTCGTCCGCCGATGGTATCGTGATTTTCACCAATGCGTTGATGGCTATTCCCTATGCCCTGAAAGTACTGGAGAACCCCATGCAGGATGTGACGGCACGCTACAGCCTGCTCTGTCAGTCTCTGGGTATTGAAGGTTTCAATCGGTTAAAGGTCATCGAACTGCGTGCCCTTAGAGCACCGCTGGCACAAGCGCTGGCCTTTGCCTGCGTGTTGTCGATTGGTGATTTTGGCGTTGTGGCGTTATTTGGCAATGACGATTTCCGTACGTTGCCCTTCTATCTTTATCAGCAAATTGGCGCCTATCGCACGCAGGATGGTGCGGTTACCGCGCTGATTTTGCTGCTACTGTGCTTTTTACTGTTCACCCTTATCGAAAAACTTCCGGGCCGCCATGCTAAGACTGACTGATGTAACCTGGCTGTATCAGCATTTACCCATGCGTTTTACGCTGTCGATCCAACAGGGCGAACAGGTCGCCGTGCTTGGGCCTAGCGGAGCCGGGAAAAGTACGCTGCTAAATTTAATCGCCGGTTTTCTCTCCCCGGCCAGCGGCGTCATTATGATTGAGAATAGCGATCACACGCACACGCCACCTTCGCGGCGCCCGGTGTCGATGCTATTTCAGGAGAACAACCTCTTTACCCATCTCACGGTGCGGCAAAATATTGGTCTGGGGCTGAACCCTGGCCTAAAACTGTCTTCTGCGCAAAATACAAAACTTGAGGCCATTGCCAGCACTATGGGGCTGGATACGTTGCTTGGCCGCATGCCGGATCAGCTTTCTGGTGGCCAGCGACAGCGCGTGGCACTGGCCCGTTGCCTTGTGCGTGAACAACCCGTGCTCTTGCTGGATGAACCCTTCTCCGCGCTCGATCCGGCCCTGCGCCAGGAGATGCTTGCACTGGTAAAAGAGGTTTGTCATCGCCAGCAGTTAACGCTGTTGATGGTATCGCACAATGTGGAAGATGCCGCCCGTATCGCGTCGCGCGCGTTGGTGATTGCCGATGGTCGTATCGCCTGGGACGGGCAAACAGACGAACTGCTCAGCGGCAACGCGCCTGTCTCCTCGCTGCTTGGGATCAGGTAACCACTTTTTGCAAAATAGACAGGTAGATGGGCATTAAAGGGTGGCGAACCAGAATAGTTACCGCAAACACGGCCCCCACCGTCAGCAGCGGCGCCAGCCAGAACAATCGGCGACGCGGCAGATATACCGTTAAACGATCCAGTCCGGCTTTACCACTACGCCACAGGCGCCAGCACATCCAGAATGCCAGCCAGAGCAGCACCGCTGCCAGCAGCAGCAGCCATTTAAAGTTACCGCTCTGCTCCCCCGCCGGGATATCAATCGCCGCTCCCGCCAGAATGCCAGGCAAGAAATAGAAAGGCGGCCACAGCAGGCAGCCAAGGATGTTAGGCGGGATAAACTTTGTGACCGGCAGATCAAGCATGCCCGCGACCATCGGCACAACCGGACGCGTCGGCCCCACAAACCGCCCCACCAGAATGGTGAACATGCTGTGCTGATGCAGCGCATGCTCGGTTTTATTCAGCAGCGCTTTGTTCTTGCGAATGAATGACCAGCGGTGCAGCGGTTTTTTGAAACGCCAGCCGAGCCAGAATGAGATCCAGTCCCCCAGCAGACATCCCACAATCCCCGCCATCCAGGCGTGCCAGAAATTCACTTCACCGCTGCCAATCAGCGCCCCGAGTGCCGCCATCATCACGGTGCCCGGTAGAATAAGCCCCACCAGCGCCAGCGACTCCAGAAAAGCCACGAGTGCAATCGCAATCAGTGTATAGGCCGTAGATTGGGTAACAAAGTGTTCCAGCAGTGCTTGCATATGTTTTCCGGTCAAAAAATGAAGCTGGAATTCTCCAGGCGCATACCCTGAGGGTCAAGCTTCAATTATCTGAATATTTTGCCGGTTATGACAGGTTGCCGGGCCACTCCTTGCCTATCTTTACGCTCTATTCACATCCTGCACGAAATTCACTGGGACTGGCGCCGGTACATTTTTTAAAAACGCGTGAGAAATAGAGCTGATCTTCAAAGCCGACATTGCGCCCCACGCTGGCGATTGGCATACGCGTAGTGCTCAACAGCAGCTTCGCCTGACTGATACGCTGATCCTCGCGCCAGCTCAGCACGCTCACCCCCAGTTGCTGACGGAACAGGTGCGAGAGACGGGACGGCGACAGACACACATGCTGCGCGACGCTGGCGATATCAAAATGGTTGTCCGCCAGATGATCGCTGATGTACTGGCAGGCGTCGCGCACGCGGTTATCGAGCGGCGGATGCAGTGATTCATTGATGGCATCCATACGGCGCAATAACAGTTGTTCGAGCAGATTTATCGCCAGCAATTCTGCGTAACGCCCTCCGCTCTGCCCGGCATCGATAATCTGCCCAAAGAGCTCGCTAAACTGCGCCAGCCAGGGCTCTTCCGGGCGAAAGAAACCAGTCTGCGCGAAAATGGTCGGCCAGCTTAGCCACTCATGCCAGTAGGCGCGCGGACGGAAGTAGACCCACTGGTGATACCACTCTTTGGCATCCGGGTGGCGGCCATAGTGATGAATTTCTCCCGGCGGAAACAAAATCATGTCACCGGGGCGGCAAACGTACTGTTTCCCGTGGTTGTTGATGACCCCCTCACCGCGAATGGTGAAATTGAGAATGTACCCCTTCATTCCCAGCGGACGATCGATAAAAAAATCGAGATAGCCCTCGGACTCGATAGGGGTCAACCCCGCCACCAGATGGGCGTTAAACGAGTAACCAGGCAACAGAGGATCATTTTGTGACTCAGCCATAAACTCGATACTCCGGGCATCATGAAGGAAACCAATTGTCCATATTGATACGCTTTTCATTAATCAGGCGTTTTGACCAGGCACAAGGAAAACGCCGCCACTTTTAACCCCGCCAGATAAAAGCAATTACGCCATTTTTATGACGCAAAGGGGACAAAAAGGGTCAACCAAAGTGTCTATAAAGGCGATTAAAATGTCCACATGGAATTTTTGCACACGGTCACACTTTGCACTCCCATAGCATTTTCGTCCATAAGATTAGCGAATCCTGCCTGACGCTTTTTTCCGCCGATCACTATGTTTCTCCATAAGGTTATTCTTCATGGAGCAACACGATGGCAATCACAATTGGCCTCGATTTTGGCAGCGACTCCGTTCGCGCACTGGCGGTGGACTGTACCTCTGGGGCAGAAATCGCCACCAGCGTCGAGTGGTATCCTCGCTGGCAAGAAGGGCGTTACTGCGACGCGGCACATAATCAATCTCGCCACCATCCCCGGGACTATATCGAGTCGATGGAAATGGCGCTTAAAAGCGTGCTGGCAGAACTGACGCCTGAACAGCGTGCCCAGGTCAAAGGCATTGGCGTGGACAGCACAGGTTCAACGCCTGCTCCTATCGACGCAGAAGGACGGGTTCTGGCACTGCGTCCGGAATTTGCAGACAACCCCAATGCGATGTTTGTGTTGTGGAAAGATCATACGGCGGTCGAAGAAGCCGAAGCGATCACCGCTCTGTGCCACGCAACGGGTAAAGTCGACTATTCACGCTACATCGGCGGGATTTATTCCAGCGAATGGTTCTGGGCAAAAATCCTGCACGTGACCCGCGCCGACAGCAATGTCGCTCAGGCTGCCGCATCGTGGATTGAACTGTGCGACTGGGTGCCTGCCCTGCTCTCCGGTACCACCCGTCCGCAGGATATCCGCCGTGGTCGCTGCAGCGCCGGGCATAAATCCCTGTGGCATGAAAGCTGGGGTGGTTTACCCCCCGCCAGCTTCTTCGATGAACTGGATCCAATCCTCAACAAACACCTGCCCTGCCCGCTCTTTACCGACACTTATACCGCCGATATCCCGGTTGGCACGCTGACGGCGGAATGGGCGCAACGCCTTGGCTTACCGGAAACGGTGGTTATTTCCGGCGGTGCGTTCGACTGCCATATGGGGGCAGTAGGCGCAGGTGCACAGCCCAACACGCTGGTCAAAGTCATTGGTACGTCGACTTGCGACATTCTTATCGCTGATAAGCCGAGCGTCGGCGACCGTGCCGTGAAAGGCATCTGTGGTCAGGTGGATGGCAGCGTGGTTCCCGATTTTATTGGTCTGGAGGCAGGTCAATCGGCGTTCGGCGATATCTACGCCTGGTTTGGCCGCATCCTCGGCTGGCCGCTGGAGCAACTGGCGCTGCAGCATCCGGAACTGAAGACGCAAATAAAAGCCAGCCAGAAACAACTGTTGCCAGCCCTGACAGAAGCCTGGGCGCAAAACCCATCGCTGGAACACCTGCCTGTGGTCCTCGACTGGTTCAACGGCCGCCGTACGCCGAACGCGAACCAGCGCCTGAAAGGGGTGATCACCGACCTGAATCTTGCAACCGATGCCCCGGCGCTCTTTGGCGGGCTGATTGCCGCTACTGCCTTTGGCGCACGCGCCATTATGGAATGTTTCACCGAGCAAGGTATTGCGGTGGACAACGTCATGGCGCTGGGGGGTATCGCCCGTAAAAACCGCGTCATCATGCAGGCCTGCTGCGATGTGCTTAATCGCCCGCTGCAAATTGTCGCCTCGGATCAGTGCTGTGCACTCGGTGCGGCTATTTTTGCCGCCGTCGCCGCAGGCGTTCACACCGATATTCCTGCTGCACAGCAGCAAATGGCCAGCCAGATCGAAAACACGCTGCAACCCGCACCTGCGCAGGCTCAACGCTTTGAACAACTCTACCGCCGCTACCAGCAATGGGCGGAAAGCGCCGAGCTTCACTATCTCCCTGTAGCTGCGCCAGCAACGCAGGCAGCGCTCACTCACTAAGGACACAATAATGACGATTTTTGATAATTATGAAGTTTGGTTTGTGATTGGCAGCCAACACCTTTACGGACCCGAAGCCCTGCGTCAGGTGACGCAGCATGGCGAACAAGTGGTTAACGCGCTGAACGCTGAGGCCAAACTGCCCTGCAAACTGGTTCTTAAACCGCTCGGCACCTCGCCGGATGAGATAACGAATATCTGCCGTGACGCCAACTATGACGACAAATGCGCCGGTATGGTGGTGTGGCTACATACCTTCTCACCGGCAAAAATGTGGATTAACGGCCTGACAATCCTCAACAAGCCGCTTCTGCAATTCCACACTCAGTTTAACGCTGCCCTGCCGTGGGACAGTATCGACATGGACTTTATGAACCTGAACCAGACCGCGCACGGCGGCCGTGAGTTCGGTTTTATCGGTGCCCGCATGCGCCAACAGCATGCGGTGGTGACCGGCCACTGGCAGGACAAAAAAGCGCACCAGCGTATTGGTGCCTGGATGCGCCAGGCCGTGTCCAAACAGGATACCCGTCATCTGAAAGTGTGCCGTTTCGGCGACAACATGCGCGAAGTGGCGGTGACCGATGGCGATAAAGTAGCCGCACAAATTAAGTTCGGTTTCTCCGTCAACACCTGGGGTGTGGGCGATCTGGTGCAGGTCGTGAACAGCATCAGTGAAGGTGATGTTAACGCGCTGGTCGACGAGTATGAAAGCAGCTACCGCCTGACCGCAGCCGCACAGGTGAACGGCGACAAGCGTCAGAATGTGATTGATGCCGCACGCATTGAGCTGGGGATGAAACGCTTCCTAAAACAGGGTGGCTTCCATGCCTTTACCACCACGTTCGAAGATTTACATGGCCTGAAACAGCTACCAGGCCTGGCCGTACAGCGCCTGATGCAACAGGGCTATGGCTTCGCTGGCGAAGGCGACTGGAAAACTGCCGCTCTGCTTCGCATCATGAAGGTGATGTCGACCGGTCTGCAGGGCGGCACCTCCTTTATGGAGGACTACACCTATCACTTCGAAGAGAACAACGATCTGGCACTCGGCTCGCACATGCTGGAAGTGTGCCCGTCTATCGCGCTGGATGAGAAACCGATCCTGGATGTCCAGTACCTCGGCATTGGCGGTAAAGCCGATCCGGCACGCCTGATCTTCTCCACCAAAACCGGCCCGGCCATTAACGCCAGCCTGATCGATCTGGGGGATCGCTTCCGCCTGCTGGTGAACTGCGTTGATGCCGTTAAGACGCCGCACGATCTGCCGAAACTGCCGGTTGCGAACGCATTGTGGAAAGCACAACCGGATCTACAGACCGCCTCCGAAGCCTGGATTCTGGCGGGCGGCGCGCACCATACCGTGTTCAGCCACGCCCTGAACCTTGATGACATGCGCCAGTTCGCTGAGCTACATGGTATCGAAATTGTGACTATCGATAACGAAACCCGCCTGCCTGCCTTTAAAGACGCTTTGCGCTGGAACGAAGTGTATTACGGCTCCAAACGTTAACAGGGGAACATTAGGCCTGCTCCGGCAGGCCGCTTTTTCCTGGAGGAAAGCATGTTAGAAGCATTGAAACAGCAAGTGCTGGAAGCCAATCTGGCGCTGCCAAAACACAATCTGGTGACCCTCACCTGGGGGAATGTCAGCGCCGTTGACCGCGAACGTGGCGTACTGATAATTAAACCGTCCGGCGTCGATTACAGCGTCATGACCGCCGAGGATATGGTGGTGGTCAGTCTCGAAACCGGGGAAGTCGTGGAAGGGAAAAAGAAACCCTCTTCCGACACCCCAACGCATCGCCTGCTCTATCAGGCGTTCCCAACCATTGGCGGCATTGTGCATACCCATTCGCGCCACGCTACCATCTGGGCACAGTCCGGCCAGGCCATTCCGGCGACCGGAACCACCCACGCAGACTATTTCTACGGCACCATTCCCTGTACGCGCAAAATGACGGATGCCGAAATTAACGGTGAATACGAGTGGGAAACCGGCAACGTGATCGTTGAAACCTTCAGAAAGCAGGGTATCGATCCGGCGCAAATGCCCGGCGTACTGGTGCACTCACATGGGCCGTTCGCCTGGGGAAAAAACGCCGACGACGCGGTGCACAACGCCATCGTGCTGGAGGAAGTGGCCTATATGGGCATTTTCTGCCGCCAGCTCGCGCCAGAGCTCCCGGATATGCAACAGACATTGCTGGACAAACACTATCTGCGCAAACACGGCGCAAAAGCCTATTACGGGCAGTAAGTTTTACCCTCTCCGACCCGTAGCCAGGCTACGGGTCGGTCATTTTTAACTTCCTAATTTTCCGCCTTATATCCAGCATGTCGTTGCCATTTCACGACAAACTGGCAATGCTATGCGATACGGCAACCGGCGGGAGAAAAGCCAGTGAAAATAAAGGGAACAGGAAAATGGATACTGCTGGGGCTCGTCACCGCGGCGTTCGTGATCATTTATAACGCCATCGCGATTTACCGCTTTAGCCAACAGGACCAGACACGCGAAGCAGATTGCGCGATTGTTGCCGGAGCCGGTATCAATAAAAAATCCCCCAGCCCGGTTTTTACCGCCAGATTAGACCACGCGATTTGGTTATATCAGGAAGGCAAGGTGAACTCGCTGATCCTGACAGGCGGTCTCAGTAATGGCGCAACCGAGTCCGATGCCGCCATCGCCCGACATTATCTCTTAAATCGGGGTGTCCCTGAGTCGGTCATTTTTATCGACGAGCAATCTACCGTTACCCGTGAAAATATCCATAACGCCAAAATAATAATGGCACGCCAGAATATGCAGACAGCGCTGCTGGTCAGCGATCCTTTGCATATGCTGCGCATGCGGCTTATCGCACACGATAACGATATTATAAGCTGGTCATCGCCCACTACCACAAGCCGATATCGTTCATGGCAAACGCAACTGCCTTTTCTGCTTAGGGAAGCGTTCTACTACACCGGTTATCGTATACTGCGATATCTCCCGCGTATTCCAATACAAAAAGTCGACCTCCAGTCCGGCTGAGTGCAGCGGCGGACGCGCACCCGCACACCTGTACAAAAAATCAGTATCTCCGGGCAAACCAGGCTATAATCTCGCCGATAATGGGGCGATGAGAGAATGGTGTGACGCAAGCGCGAGAAGGCTTTTTACTGACCCGACACTGGCGGGACACGCCACAGGGAACCGAGGTGGAATTCTGGCTGGCGACGGACAACGGGCCGCTACAGGTCTTTTTGCCGCCACAAGAATCGGTTGCGTTTATCCCCAGTGCGCAAGTCAGCCAGGCACAGCGTTTACTCGCCGGAGAAAACCAATACCGCCTCACGCCGCTGCAACTTAAGGATTTCCACCGCCAGCCCGTTCACGGGCTATATTGTCGGGCGCACCGCCAGTTGATGCGCTATGAAAAGCTGCTGCGCGACGGTGGCGTCACGGTTTACGAAGCCGATGTCCGCCCGCCAGAACGCTTTTTGATGGAGCGCTTTATTACCGCACCGGTATGGGTGGATGGCGAGCCGCGCGGCGAGCAACTGACCAACGCGCGCCTGAAACCCAATCCGCATTACCGCCCGCCCCTCAAATGGGTCTCGCTGGATATCGAAACCACCCGTAACGGCGAACTTTACTGTATCGGGCTGGAGGGGTGCGGCCAGCGCACGGTCTATATGCTCGGTCCGGAAAACGGTGATGCCAGCGGGCTGGATTTCACTCTTGAGTATGTCGCCAGCCGTCCGCAACTTTTGGAAAAGCTCAACGCCTGGTTTGCACAGCACGATCCCGACGTGATTATCGGCTGGAACGTCGTGCAGTTCGACCTGCGCGTGCTGCAAAAAAGCGCGGAACGTTATCGCCTGCCTTTATTGCTCGGGCGCGGCAATCAACCGCTCGAATGGCGCGAGCACGGGTTTAAAAACGGCGTCTTCTTCGCCCAGGCAACTGGCCGGGTGATTATCGACGGGATTGAAGCGCTTAAATCCGCTTTCTGGAATTTCTCCTCTTTTTCGCTGGAAACGGTATCGCAGGAGTTACTGGGTGAAGGCAAAGCGATCGATAACTCATGGGATCGCATGGACGAAATTGATCGCCGTTTCGCCGAAAACAAGCCCGCCCTTGCCACCTATAACCTGAAAGATTGTGAACTGGTTACGCGCATCTTCCACAAAACGGACATCATGCCGTTCTTGCTGGAACGCGCTACGGTGAACGGCCTGGCGATTGACAGACATGGCGGTTCGGTGGCGGCGTTTAGCCATCTCTATTTTCCACGGATGCACCGCGCGGGCTATGTCGCGCCAAACCTTGGTGATGTGCCACCGCAGGCCAGTCCCGGCGGCTATGTAATGGACTCACGCCCAGGCCTGTACGATTCCGTGCTGGTGCTGGACTACAAAAGCCTGTATCCCTCGATCATCCGCACCTTCTTGATCGATCCGGTCGGTCTGGTGGAAGGGATGGCGCATCCGGATCCTGAACACAGCACCGGCGGTTTTCTGGGCGCACGCTTTTCCCGGCAGACCCATTGCCTGCCAGGGATCGTCGGTCAAATCTGGCATGGCCGCGATGAGGCCAAACGAGTGGGAAACAAACCGCTGTCTCAGGCGCTTAAGATCATCATGAATGCGTTTTACGGCGTGCTGGGTACCAGCGCCTGCCGTTTTTTCGATCCGCGTCTTGCTTCATCGATCACCATGCGCGGCCATGAGATCATGCGGCAGACCAAAGCGCTGATTGAGTCTCAGGGCTATGACGTCATTTACGGCGATACGGATTCCACCTTTGTCTGGCTCAAAAAAGCACATAACGAGGCTGATGCGGCACGTATTGGTCAAGAACTGGTGGCCTATGTGAACAACTGGTGGGAGGCACATCTGTCCGCTGAGCACTTGACCAGTGCGCTGGAACTGGAATTCGAAACCCACTTTTGCCGTTTTTTGATGCCGACCATTCGCGGCACAGAACAGGGAAGTAAAAAGCGCTACGCCGGATTGATACAGGAAGGTGAAGAACAACGGATGGTGTTCAAAGGGCTGGAGACCGTACGAACCGACTGGACGCCGCTGGCGCAGCAATTTCAAAAGACACTTTATTTGCGTATCTTTCGCAATGAGCCCTATCAGGACTATGTGCGCGAAACGATTGATAAGCTGATGGCAGGCGAACTGGATGAGCTACTGGTCTACCGCAAGCGTCTGCGCCGCCCGCTGGCCGATTACGAGCGTAACGTGCCGCCTCATGTTCGCGCAGCACGACTCGCCGATGAACAGAATCTGAAACGCGGCCGCCCGCCCCAGTATCAAAATCGGGGCACCATCAAATATGTCTGGACAACACAGGGGCCGGAACCGGTGGATTATCAGCAATCCCCCCTGGATTACGACCACTATCTGACCAAACAACTTCAGCCGGTCGCTGATGGAATACTGCCCTTCACCGACGATGATTTTGCTACACTACTGACAGGGCAACTGGGACTGTTTTGACTTCGTATCCGGCTGGCGCAGTAACAGAGGGCCAGCCTTCGAGCCTCTGGATTGCGGGTTGCTTCACGGCCATTGTTGAGCTGGTTTTCGGCGTACAGCGAACAAGGTGATCAACGTGCCAACAACGCGGTGACTTGCAAAACAACGGGCATAACGAGAGTGACGAAAGCATTGCCATCCAGTACCATAGCGCCCTTTCTATTCCTGGCCCCAAACTTAGCCGTCCGCCTGATTCTCAGGCGGTGACGAACTATTGCCTGCAATTTGAGATATAGAGTTCAATTTATGCCCTTTACACTTGGTCAACGCTGGATAAGCGACACGGAAAGCGAACTCGGACTGGGTACAGTCGTAGCGATGGATGCGCGAACCGTTACTCTGCTTTTTCCCGCGACGGGAGAAAATCGTCTGTATGCACGCAGCGATTCCCCCGTTACACGCGTCATGTTTAATCCTGGCGATACGGTAACCAGCCACGAAGGCTGGCAGCTGACTGTTGAAGACGTAAAAGAAGAAAACGGCCTGCTCGCCTATACCGGTACGCGCCTGGATACGCAGGAAACCAACGTCATGCTGCGCGAGGTCTTTCTCGACAGCAAACTGGTCTTTAGCAAACCGCAAGACCGCCTGTTCGCCGGGCAAATCGACCGTATGGACCGTTTCGCGCTGCGTTATCGCGCGCGTAAATATCAAAGTGAACAGTACCGTATGCCGTGGAGCGGGCTGCGCGGCCAGCGTACCAGCCTGATCCCTCACCAGTTGCATATCGCCCACGATGTTGGCCGTCGCCATGCGCCACGTGTCCTGCTGGCGGACGAAGTTGGCTTAGGTAAAACCATTGAAGCCGGGATGATCCTCCACCAGCAGTTGTTGTCTGGCGCAGCAGAACGTGTGCTGATCATCGTGCCGGAAACGCTGCAGCACCAGTGGCTGGTCGAAATGCTGCGTCGCTTCAACCTGCGCTTTGCGCTGTTTGATGACGAACGCTATGCCGAAGCGCAGCACGATGCCGACAACCCATTTGAAACAGAACAACTGGTGATTTGCTCACTGGACTTCGTGCGCCGTAATAAACAGCGCCTGGAGCACCTGTGTGACGCCGAATGGGATTTAATGGTGGTGGATGAAGCTCATCACCTGGTGTGGAGCGAAGAGGCTCCAAGCCGCGAATACCAGGCCATTGAACAGCTTGCTGAGCGCGTGCCGGGCATTTTGCTGCTTACCGCGACACCGGAGCAACTTGGCCTTGAGAGCCACTTTGCGCGCCTGCGCTTGTTGGATCCAAACCGTTTCCACGATTTCGCTCAGTTCGTTGATGAACAACAGAACTATCGCCCGGTTGCTGATGCGGTTGCCTTGTTACTGGCAGGCAAACGCTTGAGTGACACCGAGCTCAATACGCTTAGCGACCTGATTGGCGAACAGGACATCGAGCCGCTGCTGCAGGCCGCCAACAGTGACCGTGACGACGCTGAGGCAGCGCGTCAGGAGCTGATTTCGATGCTAATGGACCGCCACGGCACCAGCCGCGTGCTGTTCCGTAACACCCGTAACGGCGTGAAAGGCTTCCCGAAACGCGAACTGCACACCATCAAGCTGCCGCTACCGACCCAGTATCAGACGGCAATTAAGGTCTCCGGCATCATGGGCGCGCGTAAAAGTGCTGAAGACCGCGCCCGCGATATGCTCTACCCGGAACAGATCTATCAGGAATTCGAAGGCGACAGCGGTACCTGGTGGAACTTCGATCCCCGCGTCGAATGGCTGATGGGCTATCTGACCAGCCATCGTTCACAGAAGGTTCTGGTGATCTGCGCCAAAGCGGCCACCGCGCTGCAACTGGAGCAGGTGTTGCGCGAGCGTGAAGGTATCCGTGCCGCAGTGTTCCATGAAGGCATGTCGATTGTAGAACGTGACCGCGCAGCGGCCTGGTTTAGCGAAGAAGACAGCGGCGCGCAGGTGTTGCTGTGCTCTGAAATCGGTTCCGAAGGACGTAACTTCCAGTTTGCCAGCCATCTGGTGATGTTCGATCTGCCGTTCAATCCGGATCTGCTCGAACAGCGTATCGGTCGTCTGGATCGTATCGGCCAGGCGCATGACATTCAGATCCACGTGCCTTATCTGGAAAAAACGGCGCAATCCGTGCTGGTGCGTTGGTACCACGAAGGTCTGGACGCGTTCGAACACACCTGCCCGACAGGGCGGACGATTTACGACAAGGTCCACACCGATCTGATTAATTACCTTGCATCGCCGGAAAATACCGACGGTTTTGATGACCTCATCAAGGCCTGCCGCGAGCAGCATGACGCGCTGAAAGCGCAGCTTGAGCAAGGTCGGGACCGTCTGCTGGAAATCCACTCCAACGGCGGTGAAAAAGCGCTGGCGCTGGCAGAAAGCATTGAAGAGCAGGACGATGATACCGGGCTTATCAATTTCGCTATGAATCTGTTCGATATCGTCGGTATCAACCAGGACGATCGCGGCGAGAACATGATTGTGCTGACGCCATCCGACCATATGCTGGTACCGGATTTTCCGGGCCTGCCGGAAGATGGCTGTACCATCACCTTTGAGCGTGAGGTGGCACTGTCCCGCGAAGATGCACAGTTTATTACCTGGGAACATCCGCTGATTCGCAACGGGCTGGATCTGATCCTCTCTGGCGATACCGGTAGCAGCACCATTTCATTGTTGAAAAACAAGGCACTGCCTGTCGGTACACTGCTGCTGGAACTGATTTATGTCGTTGAGGCACAGGCGCCGAAACAACTGCAGCTTAACCGCTTCCTGCCGCCGACGCCGATTCGTCTGCTGGTGGATAAAAACGGCACTAACCTTGCCACACAGGTCGAGTTCGAGAGTTTCAACCGTCAGCTCAGCGCGGTTAATCGCCACACCGGCAGCAAGCTGGTGAACGCCGTACAGCAGGATGTGCACACCATTCTGCAAAAAGGTGAAGCGCAGGTCGAGAAAGCCGCACAGGCATTGATCGACGCCGCGAAGCGCGAAGCGGATGAAAAACTGTCAGCGGAACTGTCGCGCCTCGAAGCCCTTAAAGCCGTTAACCCGAATATTCGTGATGACGAGCTGAGCGCTATTGAGAGCAACCGCCTGCAGGTGCTGGAAAGCCTTTCTCAGGCAGGCTGGCGTCTTGACGCGCTGCGTCTTATCGTTGTGACGCATCAGTAACGGAGCAGGCTATGGTAATGGAGTCCTACAATCCGCCTCAGGATCCCTGGCTAACCATCCTCTATCAGGATGAGCACATTATGGTGGTCAACAAGCCGAGCGGCCTGTTGTCTGTGCCAGGGCGTCTTGAAGAGCATAAAGACAGCGTGATGACGCGTATTCAGCGCGATTTCCCGCAGGCGGAATCCGTGCATCGTCTGGACATGGCGACCAGCGGCGTGATTGTGGTGGCTCTGACCAAAGCGGCGGAGCGCGAGCTCAAGCGCCAGTTCCGCGAGCGCGAACCGAAAAAGCAGTATGTGGCGCGCGTTTGGGGACACCTGGAGCACGACGCGGGGCTTGTCGATCTGCCGCTCATTTGCGACTGGCCGAATCGTCCGAAGCAGAAAGTCTGCTACGAAACCGGTAAACCCGCGCAGACCGAGTATGAAGTGCTGGAATTCGCCGCCGACAATACCACGCGCGTGCGACTTAAGCCGATTACCGGTCGCTCGCACCAATTGCGTGTGCATATGCTGGCGTTGGGGCATCCGATTCTGGGCGACAGGTTTTACGCGACGCCAGAGGCTCTTGCTCTGGCGCCACGCCTGTTACTGCATGCGGAAACGTTGACGATAACCCACCCGGCGTATGGCAACAGCATGACGTTCAGGGCGCCGGTGGATTTTTGAATTAACGCGGCTTACGGTAGCCTGGGCGAGGCGTTTTACGCCGACTCCCGGGGTTATTGCGAAGCCTACCGCCAGGCCATCGACGGCGGGCGTCAGCGGCGCAGGCAGATTATTCACGACCTGCGCACAGCAACCGGAGCGTACTCAAAGTACGTGAGGATTGCGAGCACAGCCCGGGGATAATCTGGCAAGTAAGCTAGCCCGCAACTTACTTAAACCCTTTCTGCTCTTTAATGAGCTCATAAGCCTTCTGAATCTCCTGCGCTTTCTGCTTCGCCATCTCCATCATCTCCGGCGGCAGCCCTTTCGCCACCAGCTTATCCGGATGGTGCTCGCCCATCAGCTTACGGTAGGCGCGCTTAATGGTGGTGGCATCATCCGTTGGCTTCACACCCAGAACATTACAGGCATCTTCAAGCGTTGGGCCACGTTGCGCCTGCTGCTGCCAGCCTCCACCCGCTTGCTGCTGATAGCCACCACCAAACTGCGCCCCGCCCTGCATCATGCGCAAGAACTGATCGAACTGACCACGAGAGATCCCCAGTTCCTCGGCAATGACGTACAGCACTTCACGCTCATTAGGATGCAGCGAGCCATCGGCGAATGCCGCCTGAATCTGGATTTCCAGGAACATTCTGATTAAATCAAAGCGTCCGAAGCAAACACTGCGAAACTGACGCATTTTGTCACGTAATGGGTAGTTATCCGCTTTGCCCACGCGAAACGCCTGCTGCGCCGCCGCACGTGAGTCACCGTGCAGGTTCATCCGGTCCATAAACAGACTGGCAACCTGAATATCGGCCTGCGTCACGCGACCTTTGGACTTTGTTAAATGGCCCATCACCTCGAAGGTGGTGGCAAAAAAGAGCGTCTGACGTTCCCGTTGATTGGCAAACCACGCCATTTTTCGGCTGCGAGCCTTATCAAACATATGGCCGATTAACAGCCCGAGAACCGCGCCCCAAAAGCCTCCGCCTATGATCAGAGCGAAAACCACACCAACCACTTTTCCCCAATACTGCATATACTCCCCAAATCGTCATGCCGTCGGCTAAAATTTGCTTTATCATACCCGTCATTCTATGCCGTGCACAGGCACAGTCTTCTCTGACCTGGCTCGAAAACGGGCAGGATTAACTAGCGCTGCGAAGATGAGTACGTTAGTCTCTGACCGTTTGCCAGCGTAAAGCCACAGATGACGGAACAACAAATACAACGTATGAAAAAACGTATTCCCACCCTCCTGGCCACAATGATCGGCACAGCCCTTTATAGTCAACAAGGGATGACAGCCAGTCTCGCCTCGCAATGTATGCTTGGCGTTCCGAGCTATAACCGTCCATTGGTGACAGGCGATACTAATAATCTGCCTGTGACCATCAATGCCGATGACGCCAAAGGTAACTACCCTGACGACGCTAATTTTAAAGGCAATGTGGATATTAATCAGGGCAATAGCCGCCTGCGTGCTGATGAAGTTCAACTTCACCAGAAACAGGTGGAAGGCCAGCCTGACCCGGTGCGTACAGTGGATGCACTGGGTAATGTGCACTACGACGACAATCAGGTCATCCTGAAAGGTCCGAAAGCCTGGTCAAATTTAAATACGAAAGACACCAACGTCTGGCAAGGCGACTACCAGATGGTGGGGCGTCAGGGACGTGGTGATGCAGACCTGATGAAACAGCGTGGCGAAAACCGTTACACCATCCTTGAAAACGGTTCATTCACCTCCTGTTTACCAGGTTCAAATACCTGGAGCGTCGTGGGTAGCGAAGTCATCCATGACCGTGAAGAACAGGTCGCAGAGATCTGGAACGCGCGCTTTAAACTCGGCCCGGTGCCGGTTTTCTACAGCCCGTACCTGCAATTGCCGGTGGGTGACAAACGCCGTTCTGGTTTCTTGATTCCAAATGCCAAGTACAGCACGAACAACGGCTTTGAGTTTTATTTGCCGTACTACTGGAATATCGCCCCCAACTTCGATGCCACCATCACACCGCATTACATTCAAAAACGCGGCAATGTTCAGTGGCAGAACGAATTCCGCTACCTGACGCAAGCGGGAACAGGGCTCATCGAATTTGATTATCTGCCGTCGGATAATGTCTATCAGGACGACCATTCTTCTACCGAGTCGAATCGCCATCGCTGGTTGTTCTACTGGAATCACTTTGGCGTGATGGACCAGGTTTGGCGTTTTAACGTCGATTACACCAAAGTCAGCGATCCATACTATTTTACCGACTTTTCGTCGAAATACGGTACCAGTACTGACGGTTACGCCACCCAGAAATTCAGCATGGGTTATTGGCTGGAGAATTTTAACGCCACCGTATCGACCAAACAGTTCCAGGTATTTAACCGACAGAACAGTAATTCCTACGCCGCAGAACCACAGCTAGACGTGAATTACTACAAAAACGACCTGGGTCCGTTTGACGCACATATCTATGGCCAGGCGGTGCATTTTGCTAACACAAACAGCACCTTCCCGGAAGCCACACGTGTTCACCTTGAACCAACGTTAAATCTGCCGCTGTCGAATAACTGGAGCAGCCTCGATACTGAGGTAAAATTGCTGGCTACTCATTATCAGCAAACTGGTTTGGATTCTTATCTTAATTATGCTCAACAGCAGTACAACAGCTATCCATCGAGTACCAGTAATCAAGACCGTTTGAGATCGGCTAAAGAACTTAAGGACTCGGTGAATCGAGTGTTGCCGCAGTTTAAGGTCGACGGGAAGCTAGTTTTCGAGCGTGATATGACTCTGGCGGAGGGATATACCCAGACGTTAGAGCCAAGGGCACAATATCTCTATTTGCCGTATCGTAACCAGAGCGGCATTAACAACTACGACTCCTCCCTGCTGCAATCCGACTACAGCGGGCTGTTTCGCGACCGTACCTACGGTGGTCTGGATCGTATCGCATCGGCAAACCAGGTTACCACCGGCGTCACATCCCGTATTTATGATGATGCTTCTGTTGAACGTTTTAACGTTTCTGTTGGTCAAATCTACTATTTCACACAGTCACGCACTGGTGATGACAACATAAACTGGGAGAAAGACAACAAAACGGGTTCACTGGTATGGGCGGGAGATACCTACTGGCGCATTTCGGATCGCTGGGGCTTGCGTGGCGGCGTGCAGTATGACACGCGTCTGAACAATATCGCTAACGGTTCCACATCAATTGAATATCGCCGCGATGAAGATCGTATGGTACAGCTCAGCTATCGCTATGCCAGCCCGGAATACATCCAGGCAACACTGCCGAACTACGCGGCCTCGGAACTATATAAAGACGGCATTTCGCAAGTTGGTGCCGCAGCGAGCTGGCCGATCGTCGACCGCTGGTCTGTCGTCGGGGCTTACTACTACGATACCAATACAAGCAAGCCTGCCGACCAGATGTTAGGTCTGCAGTATAACTCCTGCTGTTATGCGATTCGCGTTGGGTATGAACGCAAAATCAACGGCTGGGAAAACAACCAAAGCAAGTATGACAACGTCATCGGTTTCAACATTGAGTTGCGCGGTTTGAGCTCAAATTACGGTCTGGGCACGCAACAAATGTTGCGCTCGAACATTCTGCCGTACCGTAGCTCATTATGATGTGGTTGATTTGCAAAGTTATCGGTTAATTGAAATGGAAAAAGTATGAAGAACTGGAAAACGCTGCTTCTCGGTATCGCTATGGTTGCGAATACCAGTTTCGCTGCACCGCAAGTTGTCGATAAAGTAGCTGCCGTCGTGAATAACGGCGTGGTGCTCGAAAGCGACGTTGATGGTTTGATGCAATCCGTGAAACTTAACGCGGGCCAGGCGGGTCAACAATTGCCTGATGACGCTACGCTGCGTCATCAGATTCTTGAACGTCTGATCATGGATCAAATCATTCTGCAAATGGCGACGAAAATGAACATCAAGGTGACCGATGATCAACTCGATCAGGCCATCGCCAATATCGCCAAACAAAACAATATCTCCATGGATCAGATGCGCAGTCGTCTGGCTTACGACGGTGTGAATTTCAACAGCTACCGTAGCCAAATCCGCAAAGAGATGATCATTTCCGAAGTCCGCAACAACGAAGTTCGCCGCCGCATCACCGTGCTGCCGCAGGAAGTTGAAGCGCTCGCGAAACAAGTTGGTAACCAAAACGACGCCAGTACCGAACTGAACCTGAGCCACATTCTGGTTCCGTTGCCGGAAAACCCAACCTCTGACCAGGTAAATGAAGCAGAAAGCCAGGCTCGTTCTATCGTTGACGAAGCGCGTAAAGGCGGCGATTTCGGTAAACTGGCGATTACCTACTCTGCCGACCAGCAGGCGCTGAAAGGTGGTCAGATGGGTTGGGGGCGTATTCAGGAACTGCCGTCAATCTTCGCTCAGGCGCTTAGCACGGCGAAAAAAGGCGACATCATTGGCCCCATCCGTTCAGGCGTTGGCTTCCATATTCTGAAAGTGAACGATCTGCGTGGCCAAAGCCAGAGCATTTCCGTGACCGAAGTTCACGCTCGCCACATTCTGCTGAAACCGTCGCCGATCATGAGTGACGACCAGGCTCGCGTGAAACTGGAACAGATCGCGGCGGACATCAAGAGCGGTAAAACCACCTTTGCTGCGGCGGCAAAAGAGTTCTCTCAGGATCCAGGTTCTGCCAATCAGGGCGGCGATATGGGCTGGGCAGCAGCGGATATCTACGATCCGGCATTCCGTGATGCGTTGATGAAGCTTAGCCGTGGTCAGATGAGCGGCCCGGTACACTCCTCCTTTGGCTGGCATCTGATTGAGCTACTGGATACCCGTAACGTCGATAAAACCGATGCTGCGCAAAAAGATCGTGCTTACCGCATGCTGATGAACCGCAAATTCTCCGAAGAAGCGGCAACCTGGATGCAGGAACAGCGCGCCAGTGCTTACGTTAAAATCCTGAGCAACTAATGAACGCACATCGTGTCGTTATCACTCCCGGCGAACCCGCCGGGATTGGTCCTGATTTAGTCGTACAACTCGCCCAGCGTGACTGGCCTGTAGAGTTAGTGGTGTGTGCAGATCCAACGCTGCTCACCGAGCGTGCGGCGCTGTTGGGTTTGCCCCTCGTCCTGCGCGAGTACCACGCCGGACAACCGGCCTGTGCACAACAGGCAGGCAGCCTCACCGTATTACCCGTTGCGCTCAAAACGCCAGTAGTGCCGGGCGAGCTGGACGTCAAAAATGGGCCATACGTGGTCGACACGCTGGCCCGTGCCTGCGATGGCTGCCTGAGCGGCGAGTTTGCTGCGCTGATCACCGGCCCCGTGCATAAAGGGGTGATCAACGACGCGGGTACGCCGTTTACCGGACATACCGAGTTCTTTGAAGAGCGTTCGCGCGTCAGTAAAGTCGTGATGATGCTGGCAACAGAAGAACTCCGCGTTGCGCTGGCCACGACCCATCTGCCCATCAAAGCGGTTGCAGAGGCCATCACGCCAGATTTGCTGCGCGACGTCATCACCATTTTGTATACCGATTTGCAGCAAAAGTTTGGTATCCGCCAGCCACATGTTCTGGTGTGCGGCCTGAACCCACACGCCGGGGAAGGCGGACATATGGGCACCGAAGAGATCGATACGATCATTCCGGTTCTTGATGAAATGCGCGCAAAAGGCATGAATCTTAGTGGTCCACTGCCTGCCGATACGCTTTTTCAGCCTAAATATCTTGATAATGCCGACGCCGTACTGGCGATGTACCACGATCAGGGCCTGCCCGTGCTAAAATACCAGGGCTTTGGCCGTGGCGTGAACATCACGCTCGGTTTACCTTTTATTCGTACATCTGTTGATCATGGCACCGCGCTGGAACTGGCGGGCCAGGGAAAAGCCGATGTCGGCAGTTTTATCACGGCGCTTAATCTCGCCATCACCATGATTGTTAATACTCAATGACTAATCGAGTCCATCAGGGCCACTTAGCCCGTAAACGCTTCGGGCAAAACTTCCTCAACGATCAGTTTGTGATCGACAGTATTGTTTCAGCTATCAATCCGCAAAAAGGCCAGGCGATGGTCGAAATCGGCCCGGGCCTTGCCGCGCTGACAGAGCCGGTAGGTGAACATCTGGATAAGCTCACCGTTATCGAGCTGGACCGCGATCTGGCTGCACGTCTGCAAACACACCCGTTTCTCGGGCCAAAGCTGACGATTTTTCAGCAAGATGCAATGACCATGAATTTTGGCGAGCTGTCGCAGACTATGGGTCAGCCGCTGCGCGTATTTGGCAACCTGCCTTATAACATCTCCACGCCACTAATGTTCCATCTGTTTAGCTATACTGATGCCATTGCCGACATGCACTTTATGTTGCAAAAAGAGGTCGTCAATCGTCTGGTTGCAGGGCCAAACAGTAAGGCGTATGGTCGTTTAAGCGTCATGGCGCAATACTATTGCCAGATTATTCCGGTGCTGGAAGTGCCGCCAACAGCCTTCACCCCACCGCCTAAGGTGGATTCCGCTGTCGTGCGCCTGGTACCACATCGCACGTTGCCACATCCGGTCAAAGAAGTCCGGGTGCTGAGTCGGATCACGACGGAAGCCTTTAACCAGCGCCGTAAAACGATCCGCAACAGCCTTGGCAATCTCTTCTCCGTTGAGGTATTGACGGAGTTGGGCGTTGATCCGGCGATGCGTGCGGAAAACATCTCTGTTGCGCAGTATTGCAAGATGGCGAACTATCTGACTGATAATGCGCCGCCGAAGGAGAGTTAAGTCATGATCAATTCGCCCCGAGTTTCTGTTCAGGTGCAAAGTGTCTATATTGAATCGCAATCTTCACCCGATGAAGAACGCTATGTTTTCGCTTACACCATCACTATTCGGAATCTGGGGCGAGCGCCGGTCCAGTTGCTTAAACGGTACTGGCTTATCACCAACGGGAATGGCCGTGAAACTGAGGTTCAGGGTGAAGGTGTGGTCGGCGTTCAGCCGCATATTGAACCCGGCGGAGAATATCAGTATACCAGCGGTGCGGTAATTGAAACGCCGTTTGGTACCATGGAAGGCCATTATGAAATGATCGATGCGCAAGGGAAGGCGTTCCGCATCGCTATCCCGGTCTTCCGACTTGCCGTTCAAACACTAATCCACTGAGACAATGTCTACATATCTTATTGGCGACGTTCATGGTTGCTATGATGAACTGCTCGCATTGTTAAATCAGGTGCAGTTTGTACCTGGGCAGGACACCTTATGGTTAACGGGTGATTTAGTCGCGCGCGGCCCCGGCTCGCTGGATGTATTGCGCTACGTTAAATCGCTGGGCGACAGCGTTCGCCTCGTCCTCGGCAACCACGATCTGCACCTGCTGGCGGTGTTTGCCGGCATCAGCCGCAATAAACCCAAAGATCGGCTTAATTTGCTTCTGGAAGCGCCCGATGCCGATGACCTCATCAACTGGCTGCGTCGTCAGCCGCTGTTGCAGGTCGATGAGGAGAAAAAGCTGGTGATGGCCCATGCGGGTATCACGCCGCAGTGGGATCTGGAGACAGCTCAGCAATGCGCACGCGACGTTGAAGCCATTCTCTCCAGCGACTCCTACCCGTTCTTCCTTGACGGGATGTATGGCGACTATCCGAACAGTTGGTCAACGGAACTGAGCGGAATGGCACGGCTGCGTTTTATCAGCAATGCATTTACGCGGATGCGCTACTGTTTCCCGAACGGGGAGCTGGATATGTATTGCAAAGATGTTCCGGAATACGCACCGGCACCGTTGAAGCCCTGGTTTACCATTCCCGGACCTGTTTCGCAGGCATACAGCATCGTGTTTGGTCACTGGGCATCACTGGAAGGGAAAGGCACGCCAGAAGGCATTTACGCACTGGATACCGGCTGTTGCTGGGGCGGCACACTAACCTGCCTGCGCTGGGAAGATCAAGCCTGGTTTGTGCAACCGTCGAACCGTCAGATGGATTTAGGTGAAGACGAGGCGGTCGCCTCTTAAGAAGGTATGCTGTCGCCCCGGCGCGCAACGCGCTACCGGGGCAGACAATTACCGACGTTCCAGAATCTCGAAGCAATAGCTGTGAGAATTCTGCTCATCCGCATCGTTAAACTCGCTAAATACCGACTCCCAGTCATCCGGATCGTAATCCGGAAAATGGGTATCCCCTTCGACTTCGGCATCAATGTGCGTCAGATAGAGCTTTTGTGCCTTCGGCAGGAACTGCTCATAAACACGGCCACCCCCGATCACCATGATCTCTTCCGCGTCACCGCACTCGGCAATCGCCGCGTCAACCGAGGTGACCCACTGTACGCGATCGTCAGTGCCTGGCTTGCTGCTGATGACAATGTTTTTACGACCTGGCAGCGGGCGCCCAATCGACTCCCATGTCAGGCGTCCCATAACCACTGGTTTGTTTAGCGTATTACGTTTGAACCAGGCGAGATCGGCAGGTAGGTTCCATGGCATGGCATTCTCCATGCCAATGACGCGATCCACCGCTAACGCCGCAATCAGACTGATCATTGATAATTTCCCGGATGCAAAAAATTGTCGCCACTATACGGAAAGCGCATTCTTTCGTCGACTGGCGACAGGGTAAAGAGACAGAAAATTTTCGTAATCTGTAAGCAAACCCGCGCTGCACGATCGCATACCTTGCTTTCCACTTTTTCGCGAAGCAAACCCTTAACCGTCAATCAGCCGTAACACGCGCTATTACTGTGGTTTCGCCTCAGGTTCATCGGCAACATCCCCCGTGTGACGGCCCTCTTTGGTCCCCTGCCAGCCATGGCGTTGGACCACGGACAGATGCGCCCGGTCTTCGCTAATAATCTCCGTCAACATCGCACTGGTGCGTTTAAAGACGTCCGCTCTGGCCTGAGCGGTGTTATCCACTCCGGCCATTTCCTCAACCATCTGGGTGTTGAACTGGCGGAAAAGGTCGGCACGCTCACGCGCCTCATAAGGCCCCAGACCTAACCCTTCGAGCGCCATTCGCCCGGCTTTCAACGCCGCTTCAAATGTTTCACGCTCCGGCTTCTCAACACCCGCCTGGCGCAGACGAATGTAGTGATCGACATCGCGGGCACGGGCAATAATACGCAGCGCCGGGAAATGGGTTTTCGCCAGCTCAGTAAGCTGGAGATTGGCCTGCGGATCGTCAATCGCGTTGATCAGCACTTCGGCTTTTCCGGCACCGGCTGACTCCAGCAGATCCACGCGCGTCGCATCGCCATAAAAGACCTTCATGCCGAATTTGCGCAGCGTTTCAATGTGGTCCGGGTCGTGATCGAGAACAACCATTTTGACTCCACTAGAGAGTAGCAGACGCCCGGCAATTTGGCCGAAGCGGCCGAATCCGGCCACAATGACCCGCGGTTCATCTTCGTCAATCTCATCGGCTTCACGCGCTTGTCCGGTGGCAGCGCTTTCCAGACGCGTCAGCAGGACTAACAGCACAGGCGTCGCTGCCATGGACAACGCCACAGCCAGCGTCAAGGCTTTGACCCACTCCGGGTCGAGCACACCTGCCATTTGTGCTGCACCAAAAACCACAAACGCGAACTCACTGCCCTGCCCCAGCAGTGCCGCAAACCAGCGCCGCTGCTTGCCAGGCACACTCAGCGGGCGAGCAATCAGCCAGAGAACGAGGGTTTTAATCACCAGGAAACCGACCAGCAAAAGCAGGATACGCAGCGGATGAGTGACCAGGGTGCCAAAGTCTATCGACATACCGACACCGATAAAAAAGAGCCCCAGCAGCAGACCTTTAAAGGGTTCGATATCGCTTTCCAGCGCATGACGGTATTCCGAGCTTGCCAGCAGCACGCCAGCCAGGAACGCACCCATCGCCATCGAAAGGCCAGCCTCTTCCAGCAACAAACCGAAGCCGAATACCAGAAACAGCGCCACGGCGCTGAACACTTCACGTAATCCGGAGCGGGCAACAAAACGCAGTGCCGGACGCGCGACATAGCGCCCCAGCACGACCACCAGCGCCAGCGCGCCAACCACTTTCAACGCCGACAGGGCAAACGCCCCCACCGTTGTGGATGCGCCACTGCTGGCCAGTAGCGGAATCATCGCCACCAGTGGAATGGCCGCGATATCCTGGAAGAGCAGCACGGAAAAGGCACTACGCCCCATTTGCGAAACGGTCAGGTTACGCTCATTCATCGCCTGCATGGCAATCGCGGTTGAGGAGAGCGCCAGCGTCAGGCCGATGAGCAGCGCCACCGGCCAGTCGAGCCCCAGTACCATACAAAATGCCCCCAACAAAATGCCGCAGGAGGCCATTTGCAACGCGCCGCCACCAAAGACGGACACGCGCAACTTCCACAGTCTCTGGGGATCCAGCTCAAGGCCAATCACAAACAGCATCAACACCACGCCGATTTCAGCGAAGTGGAGAATAGATTCAGCGTCAGTGACCAGGCGTAAGCCCCACGGACCAATAATACAACCGGCGATCAGATAACCCAGTACAGACCCCAGCCCCAGACGTACCGCGATCGGTACGATGAGCGCGGCCGCCCCCAGGTAAATCAGCGCCTGAATAAGCGTATGACTATCCATGGTGGGTCTCCTGCCAGTCGAGCAACAATTGTTTGTAGCGGCGGGCCTGCGCCTGCAGGGTTTCGTCATCGCAGATGAAGGTGCAGTGAGTGGCAAACGGCGGCAACCAGTTCATCCCGCAATAGAGCGCCGTGGCCTGTAATGGTTGTCCCAGAACATCAAAGCCAGGGTGTGAACCAATATCAAAGTGCTGATCCCCGCCGCCCGTGGTCACGGCCCATAACAGACTTTTCCCCTGCAACGCACGTGCGCCATGGCCGTATGCCCAGCCGTGGGCCAGGACTTTATCAATCCATAATTTGAGGAGCGGCGGTACACTGTACCATTGCATGGGATGTTGCCAGACAACCAGGTCAGCGCGACTCAATGCCTCCTGCTCGGCGGCGATATCAATATTGAAATCGGGGTAGAGGTGATAAAGAGAGCGGATTTCCACCCCCTCCAGAGTCCCTGCATGCTCAATCATCCGCTTATTCGCGTGGGAATACTGCGGATAGGGATGGGCATAAATTATCAGAATCATCGATTAACCTGTTTTCACTGCACACTTTTTTCTTTGAGTGTAGACAGTTAATCGTCGTGCTAACAGCGACAATCTGTGCGGGATTAGCAGGCACCAGCACAGCACCTGTCAGAATAGCGGCTAAAACAGCGAGAGGCGCTGGCGTTACCGGTCTGCCGCCACTGAGGGGTGAGACAAAAAAAGTCCCGCGCTAATGGCGGGACGCTTTCTGGCACGGAGTGAAATTAATTGTCCAGTTCACTCATGTTCTTCACCTGGTCGCGGTTAATCTGCTCGGTTTTACCCGTTTCCGCATTTTTGTAAGAGACCAGGCCGGTGTCGCTATCGATTTCCGGTTTGCCATCAGTCACGATAGTTTTGCCATCGGTGGTTTTTACAGCCTGATTGGATGAACAACCGGCAACGGTAAAGAGCGTGGCAGCAGTAAACAGTGACGTTAATAACAGTTTCGTTCGCATGGTGTTCTCCCCTGCTTTTCAGTCGTTTTCAGTTAAATACAGGGTAACTTTAGACTAACTGACTGACCTTAAAAGAAAATACAGAACACTCTGAAGGTTTGGCTTAATTCAGGGACTTGCGTCGAATCGTCATACTCCCCGTCTGAGCAAGCGTCAAACCACGCGTCTCCGGTGCAAAAGCGATGGAGATGAGCAGGCCAACGAGCGAAATTCCCGCCCCCATCAGCATGACGTAACTGATCCCATATTTAGTGATAAAAATCGGCAGCGCCCAGGTTGAAAGAATGGTACCAATCCGGCTCAGGGACATGATGACGCCAACGGCAGAGGCGCGAATATCGGTCGGGAACAGCTCATTCGGGTAAAGCCACTGGAGGTTTCCTGGCCCGCCGGAGAAAAAGGCATATACCGCAAATGCCGCAACCACCAGCCAGATACCCATTTCAGGGATCAATCCCAGCACGGCCAGCGCCAGTGTCATCATCATAAAGCTGCCGATCAGTAGCGGTCGCCTCCCCATACTGTTCAGCCAGTACATCGGTGGAATGCAGCCCAGCATAAAGAACAAGCTGATCACCACATTGCCCAGCGCCGCGCTTTTCCCGACGCCCAGCCCCAGCAGGCCAACAATCTGCGGACCAAAGGTATAGATGGCGAACATCGGAATAACCTGGCACGTCCAGATAGCGGCGACAAACAAGACAAACGGGAAGTGACGACGATTAAACAGCTGTAAGAAGCGAGTTTCTTGTGGTGGTTCATCATCGAACGCTACCGGCTCGCCAAACAGTTTAATCATCATCTCCTCACACTCTTTCACCCGCCCTTTACGCAGGAGCCAACGCGGAGATTCTGGAAGATCAAAACGCCCAATCAGGATCATGATACAAGGGATTGCCGCACTCCCCAGCATCCAGCGCCATCCGCCTTCCACATCGTACAACCAATAACCGACCAGATCGGCACAGGTCGCGCCGACATACCACATCGCAGCAATAAAACTGATTGAGAAAGCTCGTTGGCGGGTACTGGAAAATTCAGTGATCATGGAGGTTGCGATAGGGTAATCCGCGCCAATCACCACGCCAATCAGCACACGCATAATAAGCAGTTCCATAGGCGAGGAGACAAACATCGTCGCCACCGATATCACCCCAATGGCGATGATATCGATGAGGAACATTTTCCGTCGCCCCACTTTGTCTGAGATGTAGCCAAACAACGAGGTGCCGACAAACAGACCCGCCAGCGTTCCCGCCCCCAACAATCCCAGCCACTGTGCATCCAGCTTTAATGCTGGCGTGAGCTGCTCCAGAGCAACGCCAATCATGACAAGCACATACCCATCCAGGAAAGGTCCGCCGCTTCCCCACAACATGATTCGACGGTGAATAGATGAGAATTGGATATCATCAAAATTTCTGATCTGCTGCATGGTTATGTCCTGTCTCAACGGCAAAATACGAGGTTGGTCACCTCAAGTGCCGAATGGCCCGGCAAAAGCACCTTCTCCAGCCAATACTTCACGTAGTTTTTATAGGCCGGATAAATCTCTGTTATCCGGCACCGGTTTTAGCCGTAGCGAAACTCCACACCAAACGTACCGCGTGGGTAGTCCCATTTTTCGAGGACCGTATCCAACCCCAAAATCCGACAGGTACCGCACTCCAGGCATCCGGCGTAATCAAAACGCACGCTGCCGTCATCCTGCTTTTTGTACAGGCCCGCAGGACAGGCTTTAACTAACACCTCCAGCACCTGCTTATCGGGGTCGGTTTTTAAAATGATGTGTGGGTTTTCTTCATCCACGTTGAATTTGTTAACACCCAGTTTGATGTCCACATTGACGGGGGAAGTCATAGTACAGTCGCTCCTTTTAGACCATCCTTTATCAAATTGATAAAACCTACCTTTTTGGCATGACGAAGGATTTTCTTACGCATTGCTACCGGGGCGGTACCATCGACGGTAAACAGATCGCGTGCCACGCCAACCGCCATTTCTGGGTAACGGGTAAACATGCGCGGGTTATCGAGGAAGGCAGGTAAACGCTGATACATACGCATATCCCGCATCGGACCGTCATCAAGGAGCTGACGATAAGCCGAAAGCCCCTGACGGCTGAAATTGTTACTTTGCATCGCGGAAAGTACCGTTTTCGCGGCGGCTTCCCCAGCCGCCACGGCCAGGTCCATGCCACGAATGGTGAAACCAAGATTCATACACATGCCGGCGGCATCACCCGCGATCAGTACACCGTCGCCAACCAGTTCAGGCTGCATATTCATCCCGGATTCCGGAACAACATGAGCGGCGTATTCCACCATTTTTCCGCCGCTAATCAACGGCGCGACGGCAGGATGCTGTTTAAAATCCTCCAGCATTTGCGGGACTGATTTTTTGGCCTCTTTGAGATGATGCAGACCGCATACTAACCCGAGCGAAATTGTCGTTTGATTGGTATAGAGGAACCCGCCCCCCATCAGGCCATCTGTCGGTGCGCCGGCAAATAGCCAGGCCGCCCCTTCGTTGCCCTGTAACTGGAAACGATCTTCAATGACCGTTTTTGGCAATTCGATGAGTTCTTTAACCCCAACCGCAACATTCGAAGCCGTAACGCGTTTCGCCATGCCCAGTTGTTCAGCCAGCAAGGAATTCACACCATCCGCCAGAATCACGACTTTCGCTTCCAGAATGTCGCCATCGGCTTCCACGCCAACCACTTTGCCATCACGTTGCACAACATTGTCAACGCGGATCCCGGTTATCAATTGCGCTCCCGCCTCTTCTGCCTGCTCCATCAGCCAGGCATCAAATTTACTGCGTAAGACGGAATAAGAGGCTTGCTCAGGTTCACCGTGATCGCCGTTGAGGTAATCTACAGTCATTGCTCCCTTATCGGTCATAAACGAGAGCTTTTCATGTGTAATCAGGCGTTCGACGGGAGCATGCCCGGCAAAACCGGGAATAATACGTTCGAGACTATGGGCGTAAATACGCCCGCCAGTTACATTTTTCGCTCCGGCGGAATTGCCCCTCTCAATCACCAGTACTTGCGCACCTTCCCTGGCAAGCACCAGCGCTGCCACCGAGCCCGCCACCCCCGCCCCCACGATGATGGCGTCAAAAATATCTTCTGACATAAAAACTCCAGAAATTACCTGTAATAACAGAGCGGCCACCGCTCTGCTTAAGGAATTAGCGCGCTAATGCGGCTGTCAGTGCGGGTAAAATTTTCAGCGCATCACCGACGATACCGTAATCGGCGTACTGGAAAATCGGCGCGTTTTTGTCTTTGTTAATGGCAAAAATCGTCTGTGCGCCGTTTGCGCCCACCATGTGCTGAATCTGACCGGAGATCCCTACAGCCAGGTACAATTCCGGTTTGAGCATCAGGTTAGAAATGCCGACATAGCGTTCGTGTTCCATCCATTTTTCGTTTTCAGCGACCGGACGCGAACAGGCCAACTCCGCACCAATGGACTGGCACAACGCTGTTGCCAGCGAGATATTCTCCTTACTACCGATACCGCGTCCGACGCTGACAACCCACCGCGCTTTATCAAGATCAACGTTACTGTTCTGGCGAGCCTGAGTTGCAGTGCGAATGACGGTGATTTCCGGCGACTGCCATGCGACAGTCTGCGCCACGCCGCTTCGCGAAGTGTCTGGCTGCGCCGGTTCAAATGTGCCGCTGCTGAGCGTAATCACGGCGAAAGAAGAACGTAGCGTTTCTTCGCCAATGGCAAGTCCGCCATACACCATATGTTTTACCAAAGCGTTATCACCCGCGATGGCGACGGCATTGGCATCATTAGAGACAGCGGCCGTCAGGCGGAAACCCAATTTTGCCGCCAGTAATTTGCCCCGACGTGTATTGGGCAACAGTACCAGCCCTTTCGAATCCTGCTGGCGAATGGTCGCCGCCATGGCGTCCGCATAATCTTCAATCATGCGGTCTTCCGGTTTACCGCTGAGATGCCAGACGCTATCGGCCCCCAAGTGGAATGCTGTGGCACTGTCGGTTTCACTGAGCACAAATACATTGATCTGTTCGCCCAACATGCGTGCGCCACCCACCAAATCAGCCAGCCGGGAAACGGTATCGCTGAATACCCATACAGTGGAAAACTTGCTCATAACATCCCCTTTTAATTGATGATCTTGCGCAGATGGTCAGCAAATACGGCGATTTGTTCTTCGCCATCACCTTCAATAACGATGCGCTGGCGCTCACGTTGTCTCGGCGCAGCGATCTGTTGCACGGAGTTCGCTTCCCCGTGGGTAAAATCAATATCTGCTGTCGTCCAGACCTGAACCGGTTTTTTGGCCGCGCCAAGAATGGCTTTCATGGAAGGAATTTGCGGGGAGTTAATATCCGTAGAGACCGCAATGACCGCCGGAAGCGGTATGCTCAGGGTTTCTATCTCGTCTTCCAGAGCGCGCTCAACGGTCAGCGTGTTATCCACCAGTGATAAAATTTTACTGACGCCATTGATTGCCGGAATGTGCAGCATTTCACCCAGCAGCAGACTGACCTGTTGAGCATAGAGATCGGAGGAACCGTCGCCACAAATAATCAGATCAAAGCCGGATTTTTTCGCTGCTTGCGCTAACGCCACTGCAGTTTGTTGCGGCAGCGCATTCTCAAACGCATCATCAATCACAACAATCAGTTCGTCCGGGCCGCGCGAAAGCACATCTTTGCGTCCTTTCGCATTAGTCAGCGCCTTACCGCCAACACTCATGGCGATCACTTGCGCGTCTCCGGACTGCTGTTTTAACTGGCAAGCAGCTTCAATCGCATTCAAATCGTATTGGCTAATTTTGGCATCCGCTTTACTAATATCTAACGAACCATCCGCGTTATTGATCGCAATATCCTGTTCATCAGGTACGCACTTGTAACAAGTAATTATCTTCATTGCCTCTCCAGAAATCATGAAGGAATCGTCGTCCATATCGGCGATGGTAAATACAGATATCACACCATTTAATTACGGGATAAAACATTAATCACCAATATTGAAAATGTCACACCCTGTAAAATAGGACTTTCAATATTGTTAGCCACTTCACCAATATTGAAAAATCGGTTTCATCTTGCAAACTTTCAATATTGTTTCCGGGATCACCAATATTGAACGCTACGAGGATGAAAAAACAGAAAAAAGACAAACAAGCATCTGTTTTTAAACAATTTATTACCCACACCCAACCAAATAAAAACCGACAAAAAAGTGTGACCTGAATAACAGAATACGCTGTAGCGAATACCCATCATGGAGCACTCGCCGAAGCTCCCTTGAGGTTAAAGAGTCATTAAATAAACACTCACAAAAATGAACATAAATATAACAAACGGGAACGAAATATAAATCAATTATGACACTGGAATTCGAACATGAAAAATGACAAGAGAAAGTCAGGTATAGAGCCAAAAGTTTTTTTCCCACCGCTAATTATCGTCGGAATACTTTGCTGGCTAACTGTTAGAGACCTTGATGCCGCCAATGTGGTTATTAATGCAGTATTTACTTATGTAACGAATGTCTGGGGATGGGCATTTGAGTGGTATATGGTCGTGATGCTCTTTGGCTGGTTCTGGCTGGTCTTTGGCCCTTACGCCAAAAAGAAACTGGGCGATGAGAAACCTGAATTCAGCACAGCGAGCTGGATTTTCATGATGTTCGCCTCCTGTACCTCCGCAGCCGTGTTGTTCTGGGGATCGATAGAGATTTATTACTATATCTCTACGCCACCGTTTGCATTAGCCCCCAACTCTACCGGCGCCAAAGAGCTCGGCCTTGCCTACAGTTTGTTCCACTGGGGACCGCTACCGTGGGCCACCTATAGCTTCCTTTCCGTCGCTTTCGCCTACTTTTTCTTTGTTCGCAAAATGGATGTGATTCGCCCCAGCTCAACGCTTGTGCCTTTAGTGGGTGAGAAACATGTGAAAGGGCTGTTCGGGACCATCGTCGATAACTTCTATCTTGTGGCACTGATCTTCGCGATGGGTACCAGCCTCGGTCTGGCTACGCCGCTGGTCACCGAATGTATGCAGTATCTATTCGGCATCCCCCATACGCTGCAACTGGACGCGATCATCATTACCTGCTGGATCATTCTGAACGCAATCTGCGTGGCCTGCGGCCTGCAGAAAGGAGTGAAGATTGCCAGCGACGTGCGTAGCTACCTGAGCTTCCTGATGCTCGGCTGGGTATTCATCGTCAGCGGCGCCAGCTTCATCATGAACTACTTCACCGATTCCGTCGGTATGCTGTTGATGCATCTGCCACGTATGTTGTTCTACACCGATGCTATCGGCAAAGGCGGTTTCCCGCAGGGCTGGACCGTTTTCTACTGGGCCTGGTGGGTCATTTACGCCATCCAAATGAGTATCTTCCTCGCCCGTATATCGCGTGGCCGTACCGTTCGTGAACTGTGCTTCGGAATGGTGCTGGGCCTGACGGCCTCCACGTGGATCCTGTGGACCGTGCTCGGCAGTAACACGCTACTGCTGATGGATAAAAATATTCTCAATATTCCGCAGCTTATCGCGGAGCATGGCGTACCACGCGCCATTATCGAGACCTGGGCCGCCTTACCCCTGAGTACAGCAACAATGTGGGGGTTCTTTATTCTCTGCTTTATTGCCACCGTCACACTTATCAACGCTTGTTCTTACACGCTGGCCATGTCGACCTGCCGCGAAATACGCGATGGTGAAGAGCCGCCTCTGCTGGTACGTATCGGCTGGTCCATTCTGGTCGGCATCATCGGTATTGTGCTGTTGGCTCTCGGCGGGTTGAAACCGATACAAACGGCAATCATCGCGGGCGGCTGCCCTCTCTTCTTCGTCAATATCATGGTCACGCTGTCCTTTATTAAGGACGCCAAAGCGCACTGGAAAGATAACTAAGATAAATCAACCATATCAAGAGGTTAAAAGATGGACTTTAACTTGAATGATGAACAGGAACTGTTCGTCGCCGGTATTCGTGAATTAATGGCCAGTGAAAATTGGGAGGCCTATTTTGCCGAATGCGATCGCGATAGCGTCTATCCTGAGCGTTTCGTAAAAGCACTGGCCGATATGGGCATTGACAGCCTGCTGCTCCCGGAAGATCGCGGTGGTCTGGATGCCGGTTTCGTTACCGTGGCGGCTGTGTGGATGGAATTAGGTCGCCTGGGTGCGCCAACCTACGTGCTCTATCAACTTCCTGGCGGCTTCAACACGGTGTTACGCGAAGGCACTCAGGAACAGATCGATAAGATCATGGCGTTTCAGGGTACCGGTAAACAGATGTGGAACTCGGCGATCACTGAACCGGGCGCCGGGTCTGACGTGGGCAGTTTAAAAACCACCTATACCCGCAAAAATGGTAAGGTTTATCTTAACGGCAGTAAGTGCTTCATCACCAGTAGCGCTTACACCCCTTATATCGTGGTAATGGCGCGTGACGGCGCGTCTGCGGATAAACCCATTTATACCGAATGGTTTGTCGATATGAGCAAACCAGGCATCAAAGTTAACAAACTTGAGAAACTCGGTCTGCGCATGGATAGCTGCTGCGAAATTACCTTTGACGATGTTGAACTGGATGAAAAAGACATGTTCGGCCGTGAGGGTAATGGGTTTAACCGTGTCAAAGAAGAGTTTGACCACGAACGCTTCCTCGTTGCTCTGACGAACTACGGTACCGCAATGTGCGCCTTTGAAGATGCGGCGCGCTACGCCAATCAGCGAGTGCAGTTTGGCGAAACGATTGGTCGCTTCCAACTGATTCAGGAGAAGTTTGCCCATATGGCAATCAAATTAAACTCCATGAAAAACATGCTGCTGGAAGCCGCCTGGAAAGCAGATAACGGCACCATTACCTCCGGCGATGCAGCCATGTGCAAATACTTCTGCGCCAATGCGGCATTTGAGGTCGTTGACAGTGCGATGCAAGTACTTGGTGGCGTCGGGATTGCAGGCAATCACCGTATTACCCGTTTCTGGCGTGATCTGCGCGTTGACCGGGTGTCCGGCGGTTCCGACGAAATGCAGATCCTGACTTTGGGTCGCGCAGTGCTCAAACAGTACCGTTAATCGGGTGATAACCCCATCACGCTGTGATGGGGTTCCAGGGATGCCACACAGGAGTATGTCATGAGTCATCGTTTACCAATGCCCGTGTTTGGACCACTTGCGGGTGTACGGGTCGTTTTCTCCGGTATCGAAATTGCCGGGCCCTTCGCCGGACAAATGTTTGCCGAGTGGGGCGCAGAAGTTATCTGGATTGAAAATGTCGCCTGGGCCGACACAATTCGTGTCCAGCCCAATTATCCGCAACTCTCACGCCGCAATCTGCACGCGCTATCGCTGAATATCTTCAAAGATGAAGGCCGGGAAGCGTTCCTTAAGTTAATGGAAACCACCGACATTTTTATCGAGGCCAGTAAAGGTCCGGCATTCGCTCGCCGGGGAATTACCGATGAAGTGTTATGGGAACACAATCCGAAGCTGGTCATCGCCCACCTGTCTGGTTTTGGGCAGTTTGGGACAGAGGAGTACACCAACCTTCCTGCTTATAACACCATTGCGCAAGCCTTCAGCGGTTACCTGATTCAAAATGGCGACGTTGACCAGCCGATGCCCGCCTTCCCGTACACGGCAGACTATTTTTCCGGCATGACGGCGACAACCGCAGCACTTGCGGCGCTGCATAAAGTACGTGAAACAGGCAAAGGGGAAAGCATTGATATTGCGATGTATGAAGTGATGCTGCGCATGGGCCAGTACTTCATGATGGATTATTTCAATGGCGGCGAAATCTGTCCGCGTATGACCAAAGGCAAAGACCCCTATTACGCTGGCTGTGGTCTGTATAAATGCTCGGATGGCTACATCGTGATGGAACTGGTCGGTATCACGCAAATTACCGAGTGTTTTAACGATATCGGGCTGGCGCATATTCTCGGCACGCCAGAAGTTCCGGAAGGTACACAACTCATTCACCGCGTCGAGTGCCCGTACGGTCCACTGGTGGAAGAGAAACTGGATGCATGGCTGCTAACGCATACCATTGCCGAAGTACAAGCGCGCTTCGCCGAGCTGAATATTGCCTGTGCAAAAGTACTGACCATTCCTGAACTGGAGGGTAACCCGCAGTACGTCGCCCGCGAATCAATCACCCAATGGCAAACCATGGATGGCCGTACCTGCAAGGGGCCAAACATTATGCCGAAATTCAAAAATAACCCTGGGAAAATCTGGCGCGGCATGCCGTCACACGGCATGGATACCTCCGCCATCTTGCAGAACATCGGTTACAGCGAAGCAGATATTAAGGAACTGGTAAGCAAGGGGCTGGCCAGGGTTGAGGATTAAATACGTAGCGCTAACGGGATCGTGTAGCCACCCTGTTAGCGCTTACACCTAATTTCAGTGGATAAAAGTGCGATGGATGTTATTGGCGATCAAAACTTACGTCAGATGTGGGGCGACCTGGCAGAGGTCTATGGCGATAAAACGGCGCTGATTTTTGAGTCATGTGAAGGTGAAGTACAGCAATTCAGCTATACCTTCCTCAATGAGGAAATCAATCGCACAGCAAACCTGTTCAACGGGCTGGGGATCCAAAAAGGCGATAAAGTCGCGCTGCATCTGGATAACTGCCCTGAGTTTTTCTTTTGCTGGTTCGGGCTGGCAAAAATCGGTGCCATCATGGTGCCGATTAACGCCAGGCTATTGCATGATGAAAGTCTGTGGATCCTGCAAAACTGCCGGGCTCGTTTGTTGGTAACCACTGAAAACTTCTATCCCCTTTACCGTCAGATTCTGCAGGAAGGTGAAACGCAGCTCAATCATATCTGCCTTATCGACCGGCAGTTCTGTGTCTCAGATACCGCGGTGAGTGATTTTTATCAACTTAAGCGCGCCCAACCCACTACCCTGAACTCTACGCCGACGTTAAGCACCGACGATACCGCAGAAATTCTTTTTACCTCGGGCACGACCTCACGACCAAAAGGCGTGGTCATTACCCAATATAACTTACGTTTTGCGGGTTACTACTCCGCCTGGCAGTGTGCATTACGCGATGACGATATTTATCTGACCGCTATGCCCGCTTTTCATATCGATTGTCAGTGTACGGCGGCAATGGCCGCCTTCTCCAGCGGTGCCACCTTTGTGCTGCTTGAGAAATACAGTGCACGTGCGTTCTGGAGCCAGGTACGAAAATACCGTGCCACAGTTACCGAATGCATTCCCATGATGATTAGAACCCTGATGGTGCAACCGCCGATGCCTGCAGATAATCAGCATTGCCTTCGTGAAGTGCTTTTCTACCTCAATCTTTCCGTGCAGGAAAAAGACGCCTTTGTTGAACGTTTCGGTGTCAGGTTGCTGACATCGTATGGCATGACGGAAACGATTGTCGGCATTATTGGTGACAGACCCGGTGATAAACGGCGCTGGCCGTCAATTGGCCGCGCGGGGTTTTGCTACGAAGCGGAAATTCGTAACGATCAAAACCAGCCCCTTCCTCCCCATGAAATCGGTGAAATATGCATTAAAGGTATTCCGGGGAAAACGCTTTTTAAAGAGTATTACGAACAGCCGGATGCAACCGCGATGGCGCTGGATGAAAGCGGTTGGTTACATACCGGTGATTCGGGTTACTACGATGAAGAAGGCTTTTTTTATTTTGTCGACAGGCGTTGCAATATGATTAAGCGCGGTGGTGAGAATGTCTCCTGTGTAGAACTGGAGAATATCATTTCGACCCATCCAAAAATTCAGGATACGGTGGTTATCGGCGTTAAAGACAGTATCAGGGATGAAGCTATAAAAGCCTTTATTGTTCTTCATGAAGGCGAAACATTAAGTGCTGATGAATTTTTTTCTTTTTGCGCCAGTAATATGGCGAAATTTAAAGTACCGACGCTTGTTGAATTCAGGAGCGATCTGCCACGCAACTGTTCAGGGAAAGTCATCAAGAAAAATCTAACATAACGTATTCGGCTGAATTTATGTTCGCCGAAATAGAAATAACGTGAACACTTCATATCTTGCAGAGGCGGTATGCCTCTGCAAAGCATACACATATTTAAAAGGAGCAAAATATGAGTGAATCATTACATCTGAACCGCCATGGGCATATTCTGGAAATTATTCTCGATCGCCCCGTTGCCAATGCCATTGATGCAAAAACCAGTTTTGCCATGGGTGAAGTATTTCTGAATTTCCGCGATGACCCTGAATTACGCGTGGCAATTATTACCGGCGCCGGCCAGAAATTCTTTTCCGCGGGCTGGGATTTAAAAGCAGCAGCAGAAGGTGAAGCACCGGATGCAGATTTTGGGCCTGGCGGGTTTGCAGGATTGACCGAACTTTTTGATCTCGATAAACCGGTCATTGCCGCAGTAAACGGCTATGCCTTTGGCGGTGGGTTTGAACTGGCGCTGGCAGCAGATTTCATTATCTGCGCTGAAAATGCCAGCTTTGCCTTACCCGAAGCCAAACTCGGCATCGTGCCGGACAGCGGTGGGGTTTTACGTCTGCCTAAACGCTTACCGCCCGCTATCGTCAATGAAATGGTGATGACCGGGCGGCGCATGAATGCCGAAGAAGCACTACGCTGGGGTATCGCTAATTATGTTGTCAGTCAGGAAGCATTGATGGAAAAGGCGCGCGAACTGGCACAGCAACTGCTTCAAAGCGCACCACTGGCTATTGCCGCATTAAAAGAGATAACCAGAACAACCAGAGAAATGCCGGTAGAAGAAGGCTATCGTTATCTCCGTAGCGGTGCGCTGAAACATTATCCGGCAGTCCTGCATTCCGAAGATGCGATTGAAGGGCCGCAGGCCTTTGCCGAAAAACGCTCACCGGTATGGAAAGGACGTTAATAACTCATGAGCTATTACGCCTTTGAAGGCTTGATCCCGGTCGTCCATCCAGAGGCGTATATCCATCCGAGCGCGGTATTGATTGGCGACGTCATTGTAGGGGCTGGTGTCTACGTCGGCCCTCACGCTTCGCTTCGCGGTGACTATGGCCGCCTGATTCTGGAACCAGGTTCGAATTTACAGGATGGCTGCATTATGCACGGTTACTGCGATACCGACACCGTCGTAGGTGAGAACGGACATATCGGACACGGCGCGATTTTGCATGGCTGTGTGATTGGCCGGGATGCGCTGGTCGGTATGAACAGCGTGATTATGGACGGCGCGGTCATTGGCGAAGAGAGCATTGTTGCCGCCATGAGCTTTGTGAAAGCCGGATTTATCGGGGCAGCAAGACAGTTATTGGTGGGATCGCCAGCCCGTTTCATCCGTGACGTAACCGAAAAAGAGTTGCACTGGAAGCAACTTAATACCCGGGAATATCAGGATCTGGCTATCCGTTGTCGCTCATCATTATATGAAACGCAACCGCTGCGCCAGCCAGAAAAAAACCGACCAAGGCTTAAAGGTACGACAGAGGTGAAGCCGAAATCAGCGCAATGACTTTATCGAATGGCGCCCTCGCGCCATTCGATATTCGCTCATTAACGACGCAAACTTTTTGACAACATCATTTGCCATTTCTGTTCCGTCTTAAGTCCTGCTGGCAGGACTACAGGCATATGGGATGTTTTCGTGGCACTGAGCATTTTTTCCTGCGCATTATTTTTCAGCCTGGTATAGATTTGATCATCAATATTTTTTACACGCACCAGACGCTGACATTGACATCCTCTTCCTTGCAGTTGATTTGGAATTGTCCTGGTCTCACAGGTAATTTCTTCTACCTCAGAAAGAATATAAGAAACCGTATTGATCGCTTTACAGTGGTCCATGTCAAAATGCCTGGCAATTTCTTTAGCGCTCACCCAACGGTTTTCCGCCATCATCCAATCGGCAATTAACAAATAAAGGGGTTTTTCAACATATTCTTTACTCATAAGCACACCATTTTTACAAATTAAAAATCTTGTTATGGTCAGGCTTGTCTGAATATCGACAAAACCATTAACCACACTAAAGATGCGGATAACAAGAAATAGTATGCAGGTTTGAGGATCATTAGTGTGAGCAAAATCGTGCTAGTGGCATTAGAAAAATGCGTAACAATGATTTGCACGTTCAATACGAATGGTATGTATAAAAAAACGGCTCCTTTACAGGAACCGTTTATTTAATCGGTAATGCTATGCGCTGGTCTGCGCAGCAAGTTACGCTTTAATCTGCGCGTGCATTTCCTGAACGGAGGTCACCTTCTCGGTGGCATCGGCGTTCAGCGCCATCGCGGTAGCAAAACCACCGTTCAGCGTGGTGTCGTAATGCACTTTGTACTGCAGCGCGCTGCGGCGAATGACCCTGGAGTCTTCTATCGCCCGACGGCCTGCGGTGGTGTTGATGATGTAGGTGTATTCGCCATTCTTAATACGGTCCTGAATGTGCGGACGACCTTCATGCACCTTGTTCACCAGACGCGGGTTAATACCGGCTTCACCCAGGACAATCGCCGTACCGTGGGTTGCATCAAGCTCGAAACCGAACTTGAGCAGCTTCGCTGCAAGGTCAACAACACGCTCTTTATCCCCTTCACGTACAGAGAGCAACGCACGACCCTGTTTCTTCATCGTGGAGTTGCTACCCAGTTGCGCTTTAGCAAACGCTTCGGCGAAGGTACGGCCCACACCCATCACTTCCCCGGTTGAGCGCATTTCTGGCCCTAACAGCGGGTCAACGCCCGGGAATTTATTGAATGGCAGCACCACTTCTTTCACCGAGTAGTACGGCGGGATAATTTCTTTGGTGACGCCCTGCTGTGCCAGCGTCTGACCGACCATCACACGCGCCGCCACTTTCGCCAGCGGTACGCCGGTGGCTTTGGAGACAAACGGTACGGTACGCGCCGCACGCGGGTTCACCTCAATCAGATACACTTCGTTATCTTTTACTGCAAACTGGACGTTCATCAGACCGCGAACCTGCAGTTCGAAGGCCAGTTTCTGCACCTGCTGGCGCATCACGTCCTGAATGTCCTGGCTCAGCGTGTAGGCTGGCAGGGAACAGGCGGAGTCGCCGGAGTGCACGCCGGCCTGCTCAATATGCTCCATGATGCCGCCAATCAGCACCATTTCGCCGTCGCAGATAGCGTCAACATCCACTTCTACCGCATCGTCCAGGAAGCGATCCAGCAGGACTGGCGCATCGTTGGATACGCTCACTGCGGTCTGGAAGTAACGACGCAGGTCGGCTTCGTCGTAGACGATTTCCATCGCACGGCCGCCCAATACATAAGACGGACGCACCACCAGCGGGTAACCAATCTCTTTCGCTTTTTCGACTGCCATTTCAATCGCGGTCACGGTGGCGTTCGCCGGTTGTTTCAGTTTCAGACGGTCAACCGCCTGCTGGAAACGTTCACGGTCTTCGGCACGGTCAATGGCATCCGGGCTGGTACCGATAACCGGTACACCCGCCGCTTCCAGCGCGCGCGCCAGTTTCAGCGGAGTCTGGCCGCCGTACTGCACGATAACGCCTTTCGGCTTCTCGATACGCACGATTTCCAGCACATCTTCCAGCGTTACCGGCTCGAAGTAGAGGCGGTCGGAGGTGTCATAGTCGGTGGAGACGGTTTCCGGGTTACAGTTGACCATAATGGTCTCGTAGCCGTCTTCGCGCAGCGCCAGCGAGGCGTGTACGCAGCAGTAGTCAAATTCAATCCCCTGACCGATACGGTTCGGACCGCCACCCAGTACCATGATTTTATCGCGGTCCTGGTTCGGATTCGCTTCACACTCTTCTTCATATGTGGAGTACATGTAAGCGGTGTCGGTCGCGAATTCTGCCGCACAGGTGTCCACACGTTTGTAGACCGGGTGCAGGTTGTACTGATCGCGCAGCTTACGCACTTCCGTTTCGCGCACGCCTGCCAGTTTAGCCAGACGCGCATCGGCAAAGCCTTTACGCTTGAGCATACGCAAGAAATCCGCGTCGAGGCCGTTAATGCCCACTTCGGCGACTTTTTCTTCCAGACGCACCAGTTCTTCAATCTGCACCAGGAACCAGCGGTCAATGTTGGTCAGGTTGAAAACGCCATCAACGGACAGGCCTGCACGGAAGGCATCGGCGATGTACCAGATACGCTCAGCGCCAGCGTCTTTCAGCTCGCGACGGATTTTGGTCAGCGCCTCCGGGTCATCCAGGCTCACTTTCGGGTCAAAGCCGGTCGCGCCCACTTCCAGGCCGCGCAGCGCTTTTTGCAGGGATTCCTGCTGGGTGCGGCCAATGGCCATCACTTCACCGACCGATTTCATCTGAGTGGTCAGGCGGTCGTTGGCGCCAGCAAATTTCTCAAAGTTGAAGCGCGGGATCTTGGTGACAACGTAGTCAATAGACGGTTCGAAAGACGCCGGGGTACGACCACCGGTGATATCGTTCATCAATTCGTCGAGGGTGTAACCCACCGCCAGTTTCGCCGCCACTTTGGCAATCGGGAAGCCGGTCGCTTTCGAGGCCAGCGCCGAGGAGCGGGAGACGCGCGGGTTCATTTCGATAACAATCAGACGGCCATTTTTCGGGTTAACCGAGAACTGAACGTTAGAACCGCCAGTTTCCACGCCGATTTCACGCAACACCGCCATCGAGGCGTTACGCATGATTTGATACTCTTTATCGGTCAGGGTCTGTGCAGGCGCAACGGTAATGGAGTCACCGGTGTGGATCCCCATGGCGTCGAAGTTTTCTATAGAGCAGACGATGATACAGTTGTCGTTCTTATCACGCACCACCTCCATCTCGTACTCTTTCCAGCCAATCAGCGACTCATCAATCAGCAGCTCTTTCGTCGGGGAAAGGTCCAGACCGCGTTCACAAATCTCTTCAAACTCTTCGCGGTTGTAGGCGATACCGCCGCCCGTTCCGCCCATGGTGAAGCTAGGTCGAATGATGCACGGATAGCCCACGTCAGCGGCAACGGCGAGCGCTTCTTCCATATTGTGCGCGATACCGGAACGCGCGGTTTCCAGGCCGATTTTCTTCATCGCCACGTCGAAGCGGCGGCGGTCTTCTGCTTTATCAATCGCATCAGCGGTGGCACCGATCATAGTGACACCGAACTCGGCCAGCACGCCCTGGCGTTCCAGCTCCAGCGCACAGTTCAGCGCTGTCTGGCCACCCATGGTCGGCAGCACCGCATCCGGACGCTCTTTTTCGATGATTTTGCGTACCACTTCCCAGTGGATCGGCTCGATATAGGTTGCATCCGCCATTTCCGGGTCGGTCATGATCGTCGCCGGGTTGGAGTTCACCAGAATGACGCGATAACCCTCTTCACGCAGCGCTTTACACGCCTGCGCACCGGAGTAGTCGAACTCACACGCCTGACCGATAACAATCGGGCCGGCGCCAAGGATCAGGATGCTTTTTATGTCTGTACGTTTTGGCATGGCTCTTTTTCGCTCCTGATTATTTAGCAGACTGACGGTAAATCTCAATTAACTCGATAAAATGGTCGAACAGCGGCGCAGCGTCGTGCGGGCCCGGGCTTGCCTCAGGATGGCCCTGGAAGCTGAATGCCGGTTTATCCGTGCGATGAATCCCCTGCAGGGTGCCATCAAACAATGACTTATGCGTGACGCGCAGGTTTGCAGGCATGGAGGCTTCATCTACTGCAAAACCGTGGTTCTGTGCGGTAATCATCACGGTGTTGTTATCGATATCTTTTACCGGGTGGTTGCCGCCATGGTGACCGAACTTCATCTTCACGGTTTTCGCGCCGCTCGCCAGCGCCAGCAACTGGTGGCCAAGACAGATACCGAATACCGGAATGTCGGTCTCAAGGAATTTTTCGATTGCCTCGATAGCATAATCGCACGGTGCCGGGTCGCCAGGACCGTTAGAGAGGAAGATACCGTCCGGATTCATTTTCAGGACATCTTCCGCCGACGTTTTCGCCGGAACGACCGTCAGACGGCAGCCTCTGTCCACCAGCATACGCAGGATGTTACGTTTTGCGCCGAAGTCGTAAGCCACGACATGCAGCGGCAGTTCATCTTCGCTTTTCGCTTCCGGCAGTTCGCCTTTCAGCGTCCAGCTCCCCTGCGTCCAGCTATATGGCTCGGCAGTCGTCACTTCTTTCGCCAAATCCATCCCGTTCAGCCCCGGGAAGCTTTTCGCTTTCTCCAGCGCCAGAGTGGCATCCAGATTGTCCCCGGCGATGATGCAGCCGTTCTGTGCGCCTTTTTCACGCAGCAGACGCGTCAACTTACGGGTATCGATATCGGCAATCGCCACGATGTTATGGCGTTTCAGGTATGAAGAGAGGTCTTCGGTATTACGATAGTTGCTGGCAATCAGCGGCAGGTCGCGAATGACCAGGCCTTGCGCATGTACCTGAGAGGATTCTTCATCGGCGGCATTGGTGCCGACATTACCAATATGGGGATAAGTAAGGGTGACGATTTGGCGGGAGTAGGAAGGATCAGTGAGGATTTCTTGATAACCGGTCATTGAAGTATTGAAAACGACTTCCCCAACCGCCGAACCTGTTGCCCCTATGGCCCGACCGTAAAACTGGGTTCCGTCTTCCAGAACCAATAGCGCTGACTTAATCAAAACACCCTCCAGAGAATATTCACTCACTTTATTTGCATATTAATTCAATTATAAGCCTCGAATCAATGCAAATTTGCGTAACCGCGAATTTTTTGCAAACGGCGGCATTCTGGAGACATGAAGGGTAAAAGTCAACTCATAGCGCATCTTTTTCATGTCTTTTTGCGCCCCAGAAAAGAATAGCACGATTTAGAGGGCAAAAAGATCACATTACTGGAGGAAGGAAAACGCTTGCGTCGCCATAAAACTGGTTACACGGACTCAGCTTTAGTAAAAAGTGGACCAAACGGTCAAAATTTACATTTCAGCAACCATAATCAGACGGAAGATAGGCATTAATAGGGGTTTAAACGAGTAAATCACATAAAACCGGGAAAAATAAAAGGGCAATAATATATTGCCCTATGCAATCAATGCATTACGACTGCAACAACCACATCACGATGGGTAATAACTTTTACAAATTGTTCAGATCCAGCACATCTCGCATGTCAAAAAGGCCGGTTTCTTTGTTTTTTAGCCATAAAGCAGAGCGAACAGCGCCATTGGCAAACGTCATTCGGCTTGACGCTTTATGGCTAATTTCAATGCGTTCGCCGATATCGGCGAACACCGCTGTATGTTCGCCGACAATGTCGCCCGCGCGAACGGTAGCAAAGCCAATTGTGCCTGGTACACGCTCGCCGGTATGGCCTTCACGTGCATAAACCGCACAATCTTTTAAATCTTTATTCAATGCCTGGGCAATAGACTCTCCCATAGCCAGGGCGGTGCCTGACGGCGCATCTACTTTATAGCGGTGATGTGCTTCGATGATTTCTATATCGGTGTATTCCCCCATCACCTTCGCCGCTTTTTCCAGTAGCTTAAGCATGACGTTCACGCCAACGCTGAAATTCGCCGCAAAAACAATGGCAATCTCTTGCGATGCCTCGCGAATTGCCGCTTTGCCTGCATCATCAAAACCGGTGGTACCGATAATCATCCCTTTGCGGTGCTGGCGACAAAACGCCAGATGAACAAGGGTTCCCTCTGGACGGGTGAAATCGATCAGTACATCAAAATCGTCCTTTACCGCCTGCAGATCGCTGCTCACGGTAACGCCTGTCGTACCCACACCAGCGAGCTCTCCTGCATCGCTGCCCAGCAGGGAAGACCCTTCGCGCTCCAGCGCTGCGCCAAGCGTGACGCCATCCATCTGCTGGGTTGCCTGAATTAACTGGCGGCCCATACGCCCGCCGGCCCCCGCGATGGCTACGCGGATTTGTGCATCATGCATAGTTGTACTCTTTTGTTAATGAAATGCTGAAAATCGTTCTCAGATTAACCAGCCCGCGTCGGGGCTACCAGCCGAAAACACCGATAATTAGAATTAAATGATAAACAGCGGGAAATATCAGTAAAAGACATGTGTTCGCATGTTGCGAATTGAATAGCAAAACCCACAGAAGACACTGTTCATCGGTATGCTAAGACGATTTTCCACTACAGCGATGCGTTACCACCTCGTCTTTTACTGCATGACAACGCACCGCGCGTCAGCGAACGGTCAGCGTTCGTCCACTGTATAGCTGACCACGAGCTGACCTTTTTTCATTTTGACATTGGTAAGTGTGATATGCCCGATTTCACGCAGTGCGCTAACATGGGTGCCGCCGCAACCATAGGCAGGCAATTCACCGAAGCGAACGTGCCGTTTTCCTTCGGAAAAGCCGATGTGTCGCGGCAGATTTTCCTCCATCCACGCACTGATTTTTGCCGTTAACATCTCCGCAGTGAGAGTCCCGTTACCGCTAAAAGTAATGCGCCCCTCACCTGGCCAGTGATGGGCTTTTACAGGCTGCCAGCCGAATGTTTCACCTGCACAACCAATCAGATGTCCGGCCGAATGCCAGCGTGCATGAAGACGACGTAATTCACTGTCGACACTGAGCGTGACCGGGCCTGGCGCGACCGGCGTGGCGGTGCGATGCCATACCGTCTCACCGTCGGCGAAAACGCGTTGTACGGGCACGCCGTCGATGGTTCCGCCATCAGAAGGCTGACCGCCTCCCTGTGGATGAAAGAGCGTCTCATCCAGCGCAATCACATAACCGTCCTCCCCATCGGGAATACATTGCACAACATTGGCCTGGCCCTGTGTCTCATCACAGGTGTAGTAATTTCGTGTTGTCATCTTCTTCCTCCTGATTACACGACCAGTATATTATCTTCACCAGCTCTGATAATCCGTTGCGCCCTCAACACACTTTTGCCTGGCAGACACAAATGAATACCACCCTACTTCCCGATCTCGCTACCTTTGTTCTGATTATCGATCAGGGCAGCTTCTCTGCCGCCGCACGCGTTTCCGGCGCGACACCATCGGCAATGAGCCGCTGCGTTTCACGCCTTGAGCAGGCGCTGGGTAATAAATTACTGCACCGTACAACGCGCAAACTGCGGCTGAGTGAGTCCGGGCGTAGCGTGTACGAACATGCGCAAATGATGCTCGACGCCGCCAGACAGGCAATGAATGCTGGCAGCAGCGTGCAGGATATTGCGCAAGGCACCCTGACTATCAGCGTGCCCAAAGCCGTTGGGCGATTTGTTATCCACCCCCTCATGCGCGAATTTCTGGTCCGTTATCCGCAGGTTGATGTACGGCTGCGCCTGGAAGATCGGTATATGGATTTAATTGATGATGGCGTCGACCTGGCGCTGCGCATTACCGACTCGCCTTCTCCCGGCCTGCACGGTAAGCCGTTAATAACGATTAAACATCTGATTTGCGCCACGCCGGAATATCTGCGCCAGCACGGCACACCCGAGAAGCCGGAAGATTTACGCCAGCATAGCTGCATCAGTCTTGGCGAAACGCCAGCAGACTCACGCTGGAAATTTCGTAAGCGTGGCAAAAGCGAAACCATTCAGACCCACGGACGCTATGCCGCTAACCACACCGGCGTGCGTCTCGATGCGGTGCTAAACCATCTGGGGATAGGCAGCCTGCCGCTGTTTACCGCCAGTGCGGCACTGGCGCGAGGCGAGATAGTTCAGGTGCTGCCAGACTGGGAATTTATTAGCGACTATTCCGGGCAGCTCTGGCTACTGTGGTCGTCAGGAAAGCATATGCCCGCCAGAATGCGGGCAATGATTGATTATTTAAGTGAGAAGATGCCGCAGGTCTCGCTTACGGCGCCTTACTGAGTACGTCCGCAACCCAGGCGCGGAATGCATCGATATCAATGCCCAGGGCCACCTGCGCATTTGCGGGTTTACCCAGACGGCCTTCAATGTCCACCACAGTCGTGCCCGCCGTGTATGTGCCCTGGGTTTCCACCGCCACAAAGCAGGATTTCAGGGTAAAAATGTCCGGGCGCACCAGCCAGGCAATCGCGCAGAGATCGTGCATTCGTAGCCCGGTCGCCATACTGCCGCTGCGGTAGTGGCTAAACAGGGCATGCAGCATTTTCCCGGTTTGATTTCCCGATGGCAGCATAGACAGATAATCCGGGGTAAGCGTTGCATGGTTAGTCACATCCAGACCGCACATCACAATCTCCAGCCCGCTTTCAAAGACACGCGCGGCCGCCTCCGGGTCGATGGCGATATTAAATTCGGCATTCGGCGTGAAGTTACCGCGTCCGGCAGAGCCCCCCATCATCACCAGACGATGAATGTTGAACTGACATTCCGGGTAGTGGGATAACAGCAGGGCAATGTTGGTCAACGGGCCAATCGCTACCAGTGTGACCGGCTCCGGTGAGGCCATGAGCACATCGCGGATCGCCTGAAACGCTGGCTTTGCCAGCGGCTGGCGCTGATGTTCAACAAAGTTATAGCCTTCCATGCCAGATTCACCGTGGACACTTGCCGCATCGCGCAACGGGCGCAGCAACGGCGTTGCCGCACCTTTCGCTACCGGGATATTGGCATTCCAGAAGTGAAGCAATTGCAGGGCGTTACGGGTGGTTTTCTCCAGCGAGACATTACCTGCGACCGTGGTCATCAGTTTGAGATCAATCTCAGGAGCAAAAAGCGCGGCGGCAATGGCAGCCGCGTCGTCAATACCAGGATCGGTGTCGAGAATAATCGGCAGGCGCATACATCCTCCATAAAAAATGCCAGGCGTCAGGCCTGGCATCTTCTCATAAACTCAAAGCGAAAAAGTTATTCGACTTCGCGAACATCGACCCGCAGCTCTTTCGGTACTTCGAAAACGATATTTTCTTCACGGCCTTCCAGCGGAATGGCTTCCCCACCGCCAAGTTCCTGCAGACGGGAGATAACGTTTTGCACCAGAACGTCAGGCGCCGATGCCCCGGCCGTTACGCCAACGCAACTGATTTCGCGCACCCACTCTTCCTGAATATCAGAAGCATCATCAATCAGGTAAGCGGATTTCCCCATACGCTGGGCCAGCTCCGCCAGACGGTTGGAGTTCGACGAGTTCTTCGAGCCGACAACCAGTACCACTTCCGCCTGTTCCGCCAGTGCGCGCACGGCTTCCTGACGGTTGGTCGTGGCATAGCAGATATCATCTTTACGCGGCCCGACAATTTTCGGGAAGCGCTGACGCAGCGCATCAATCACGTCGGAAGTGTCATCCACGGAGAGTGTCGTCTGCGTCATAAAAGAGAGCTTATTGATATCTTTGATATTGAGCGTTTCTACGTCTTCCGGCGACTCCACCAGGTACATCCCCCCTTTCGGGTTGCTGTACTGCCCCATGGTGCCTTCGACTTCCGGATGACCAGCATGGCCAATCAGGATAGCTTCTTCCCCACGACGACTGGCGCGAGCGACTTCCATATGCACTTTGGTCACCAGCGGGCAGGTGGCATCAAAGACGGTCAGGTCGCGGCTTTTCGCTTCGTTACGTACCGCCTGTGAAACACCATGAGCAGAGAAAATCAGGATCGCGCCGTCCGGCACTTCGCTGATTTGCTCGATGAAAATCGCCCCGCGTTCACGCAGGCTGTCTACCACGTAACGGTTGTGGACCACTTCGTGACGGACATAAATGGGCGCGCCATAAATCGCCAGCGCGTTTTCAACAATGCTAATCGCGCGGTCTACGCCTGCACAAAAACCACGTGGGTTAGCCAACAGGATCTGCATGCATCCCCTCCAGTGCCGGTTCCACTTCCAGCACGTCGACATCAAAATGAACGGTCTGCCCTGCCAGCGGATGGTTAAAGTCAACGGTAATAGAATCACCGTTGATCTCACGGATCACGCCTGGCATTTCGCTGCCATCCATTGCGGTAAAGAGCATAATCGCGCCGATTTCCGGCTCCCCCGCGTCCATAAAATCACGGCGCGAGAAATACTGAATCAGATCGGGAACCGGCGTGCCAAATGCCGCGTCAGGTTCCAGCGAAAACGCTTTTTTGTCGCCTGCTTTCAACCCCAACAAGTGCTGCTCAAGCCCTTCGGACAGCGAACCATCCCCCAGACGAAACAGCGCAGGTTTACCATTGTTGCGGGTTGACTCAGCGGTGGAGCCATCTTCGAGTTTGAGCGTAAAGTGCACCAGCACCGCGCTATTACTCTGTACAGATTTTGACATGCAGGTACGCTCACTTGTTTTGCCCGGTGACGATATCGCTTACCGGGCCTGAGGATAACCCAGGCCGGGCAAGCGTAACGCCGCCCGGCAGGTTTTGTTACGCCTGTTTCTTCGCAGCCGCGTTCGGCAGGAAGCCTTCCAGCACAATCAGCGCCGCGCCGACGCAAATGAAGCTGTCGGCCAGGTTGAAGGTGGCGAAATGCCAGTCGCCGACATAAAAGTCAATCATATCAACGACAAAACCGTGCCACAGGCGGTCGAACAGATTGCCTAACGCACCGCCGATAATCATCGCGTAGGCGATATTGTTCAGCTTCTGCGAGGCTTTTGAACGGTACATCAGTACCGCCAGCACGACGGAAATACCGATAGCGATACCGGCAAAGAACCAGCGCTGCCAGCCACCGCTGTCCGCGAGGAAACTAAATGCCGCGCCATAGTTACGCGCGTAATGCAGATTAAGCGACGGGAACAGCGGCACCGTATCCCCCAGCGCAAAATGCTGGAGGATAAGGAACTTGCTGCCCAGATCGATAATCAGCACGACGACGACCAGCCACAACCAGCGTAGCCCTGTTGAAAAGATCGGTTTACTCATCAGGCAAACTTACGTTTTTCGCCGTCACCGGCGACGTTGCTGACACAGCGTCCGCAGATTTCTGCGTGTTCCGCTACCTTGCCGACATCCTGAGTGTAATGCCAGCAACGCGGGCATTTCTCACCTTCGGCTTTGCTTAACGCCACTTTCAGACCTTTGAGCAGCTCGCTCTGTTGGGCATCAGCACAAGCGTTGGCATAATCTTCAACTTTCGCACCGGAGGTCAACAGGACAAATCGTAATTCGTCACCCAGCGCCGTCAGTTTCGCAGACAGCTCAGGTTCAGCGAACAGGGTTACTGCCGCTTCCAGCGAACCGCCCACTTTCTTGTCGGCACGCGCCTGTTCGATAACCTTGTTCACTTCGCCACGCACTTTGAGCAGTTCTTCCCAGTAGGCGTCGTTCATGGCTTCGGTTTCCGCCAGACCAAACAGCCCCTGATACCATTCGCCGGTGAACACATACTTTTCGCGCTCGCCTGGCAGGTAGCCCCAGATTTCATCTGCGGTGAAGGACATGATCGGCGCCATCCAGCGCACCAGCGCTTCTGCGATATGGTACAGCGCAGTCTGGCAGCTACGACGGGCAACACTGTCCGCCTTTGCGGTGTACTGACGATCTTTGATGATATCGAGGTAGAAAGAGCCCATCTCGATGGAGCAGAAACGCATCAGGCGTTGCACAACTTCATGGAAATCATAGGAGTCGTACGCGCTGATGATATCTTTCTGCGCTGCCTGCGCACAGCCCACCGCCCAGCGGTCCAGCACCACCATCTCTTCCGGTTTCACCATGTCTTTTGCCGGATCGAAACCATTGAGGTTCGCCAGCAGGAAGCGCGCGGTGTTACGAATACGGCGATAGCTATCGGCGGCACGTTTGAGGATCTCATCGGAAACCGCCATTTCACCGGTATAGTCGGTTGATGCCACCCACAGACGCAGGATATCCGCACCCAGTTTGTTCATCACATCCTGCGGAGAAACGGTATTACCGATAGATTTGGACATCTTACGGCCCTGACCATCGACGGTGAAGCCGTGGGTCAGTACCTGTCGGTAAGGTGCTTTACCTTTCATCGCGACGCTGATCATCAGAGACGACATGAACCAGCCACGGTGTTGGTCAGAACCTTCCAGATACATATCCGCTGCGTGGCCGCCAAATTCCGGACGCGCGTCAACCACAGAGTAGCTTGTTGAACCGGAGTCAAACCAGACGTCCAGGGTGTCCGGCACTTTCACGTAGTTATCAGCGTCATCGCCCAAAATTTCGCGCGGATCGAGATCCCACCACGCCTGAATACCGTCTTTCTCAACGTATTTAGCGACCGCTTCCATCAGTTCAGTGGTACGCGGATGCAGCTCTTCGGTGTCTTTATGCACGAACAGCGCCATCGGTACGCCCCAGGTACGCTGACGGGAGATACACCAGTCAGGACGGTTCGCGACCATCGATTCGATACGTGCTTTACCCCATGCCGGGATCCAGCCGCTCAGGTTCTCTTTCGCCAGACCTTCCTGCTCAATGCGATCGATCTCTTTGAGAGACTGAATGCGCAGGCCTTTCTGATCCATGCTGACGAACCACTGCGGGGTCGCACGGAAAATGATCGGCGACTTGTGGCGCCAGCAGCACGGATAGCTGTGTTGCAATTTTTCGACATGCAGCAGTGAACCGTTGTCACGCAGCAGGTTGACGATAATGTCGTTCGCTTTGAAGACGTTTACGCCATCCAGAATCGGATACGTACCCGGCAGATATGCCCCATCCGGGCCAACCGGGTTAGCGATTTCCAGACCGTATTTTTGGCTGATGGTATAGTCATCAGGGCCATGACCACCAGCGGTATGCACTGCACCGGTACCGGCTTCCAGCGTCACGTGATCGCCCAGGATCGCAGGCACATCAAAATCGAGGAACGGATGTTTAAAGCGCATCAGTTCCAGGTCAGAACCTTTCACCACGCCCAGCACGGTAAACTCACTGATACCAGCGCGCTTCATCACGCTTTCCAGCAGATCTTTCGCGAGGATCAGCGCCTGGCCTTCAACCTGCACCAGCGCATAGTCAAATTCCGGGGACAGAGAGATCGCACGGTTCGCCGGCAGCGTCCACGGGGTGGTGGTCCAGATAACCAGAGAGACAGGACCGTTAACGCTGGCAACGCCAAATTTCGCTTTTACCGCGTCGACATCGACGGCATGGAACGCCACGTCGATAGACGGAGATGTTTTGTCGTAATACTCAACTTCCGCTTCCGCCAGCGCAGAACGGCAGTCAACGCACCAGTGCACCGGCTTGGCGCCTTTATGCAGGTGACCGTTACCGATGATTTTACCCAGCGCACGGATAATGTTGGCTTCGGTTTTGAAGTCCATGGTGCGATACGGATGTTCCCAGTCGCCCAGTACGCCAAGACGGATAAAGTCTTTGCGCTGACCGTCGATCTGGGTCGCAGCGTATTCACGGCATTTTGCACGGAATTCCGCGGCGGTGAATTTCTCACCCGGTTTACCAAATTCCTGCTCGACTTTCAGTTCGATAGGCAGACCGTGACAGTCCCAGCCCGGCACATACGGCGAGTCGTAACCCGCAAGGCCTTTGGACTTCACAATAATGTCTTTCAGAATCTTGTTAACAGAGTGACCAATATGAATGCTGCCATTCGCATAAGGAGGGCCATCATGCAGAATGAAGGTTTTTTTGCCTTTTTTGGCTGCACGAATGATGCCGTACAGGTCATCATCAGTCCAACGCGCCAGCATTCCCGGTTCGCGTTTGGCGAGGTCGCCACGCATCGGGAACCCTGTTTCCGGCAAATTCAGGGTTGATTTATAGTCACTCATCAGATTCTCGGTTCCGTATTTATCACACAGGCATTTAAGCCGGGTTTGATAGCCCAAAAAACTCGCGGGCGGTTAACTCATCACGCGCGATCTGCGCTTTAAGCTCATCCAGCGATGTAAATCGCTGCTCGTTGCGTATCTTTTTACGCAGTACTACATCTATATGGCGTCCATAGAGGTCCATTACAACATCCAGCAGATGGACTTCAAGCTGCTGGCGAACCCCGGCAACCGTCGGGCGCGTACCAATGTTGGCCACGCCGGGCAGTAAAGTATCGCCTAAGCCAGCCACTTCTACCGCATAGACACCTTTGACCGGGGAAACCTGGCGGCGCAGCGGTATGTTCGCCGTTGGAAAACCGATAGTACGCCCCAGTTCGTCGCCGTGAACCACACGCCCGGAGATACTGAATGGGCGACCGAGCAGTTGTTCAGCGAGCTCAAGGTTGTCATCAGCCAACGCCTGGCGAACCGCCGTACTGCTCACGCGTGCGCCACCAGAGCAGAAGGTTTGCGTGCTGGTAACATCAAAGCCGTATTTCAGACCGGCTTTCTGTAATAACAAGAAATCACCCTGGCGACCAGCGCCAAAGCGGAAGTCATCGCCCACGGCGAGGAATTTCACGCCAAGTTTGTCAACCAGCAGGTCGCTGACGAAGGTTTGCGCCGTCAACGCGGCAAAACGCCGGTCAAAACGTACGCACAGTACGTAATCGACGCCACATTCAGCCAGCAGGCGCAGTTTTTCCCGCAGTCGGGTCAGGCGCGCAGGCGCTTTATCGCTCGCGAAAAGTTCGAGAGGTTGCGGCTCGAATATCATCACCACTACGGGGAGAGCACGGGTACGGCCTTCTTCGCTAAGCCCTTGTAAAAGCGCCCGATGGCCGCGATGCACGCCGTCGAAATTACCAATAGTCAGCACACACCCGTGCGGTGCCTGGCTGAGATTATGTATGCCGCGTATCAGCTTCATGTCTGGCTCAAAACAGTGAAAATCGTCAAAGTATACCTTGTACAACGTGCAACGTTAACCGACGATTGCCCGAACCCGCCAGAAAGGAGAAGGATTTCATCAGGCTGCCTTCTTACCGCATGAAAAACTGGGCCGGAAAGCGATTTTTATAGTGGAAAGGCTGTATTCGATGACCACAAGCTGGTAGAATCCTGCGCCATCAATACGTAACGTAGCGTCGCACATTAACGGCGCTTATTTGCACAAATCCATTGACAAAAGAAGGCTAAAAGGGCATATTCCTCGGCCTTTGAATTGTCCATATAGATCATATTTGGGAGTTGGACCTTGGCTAATATCAAATCAGCTAAGAAGCGCGCCGTTCAGTCTGAAAAGGCTCGCAAACACAACGCAAGCCGTCGCTCTATGATGCGTACTTTCATCAAGAAAGTGTACGCTGCGATCGAAGCTGGCGACAAAGCTGCTGCACAGAAAGCATTTGACGAAATGCAACCGATCGTGGATCGCCAGGCCGCTAAAGGTCTGATCCACAAAAACAAAGCTGCGCGTCATAAAGCAAACCTGACTGCACAGATCAGCAAACTGGCTTAATCGCCCGTTTGTTGTACTTTGTGAAAGAACCCGCGTAAAGCGGGTTTTTTTATGCCTGTTACCCGACGTCGATGCCGAGTAATGTCTGTAACCCCTGCCGACCTTTCGCAGTGAGTGCGACTTCACGAAACCCTGGCGTCCGGCGGATCCACCCCTTCGTTTCAAAATAAATAAGCAACACCGCTCCTGTATGCCCCCCCAGATGAAAGCGCCGCTCGCTCCAGTCAAGACAAGCACAGCTACGTTTACGCGTTGATTTATTTTCCAGCGGTAAACCCATCCGGATAAAAAATGCCAGCCCTGCTTCGGTAAGCGACGCACCATCCGCAGTCAGGTAATCTTTCGCCACCAGCGCGTCATAAATGTTTACCGCCAGCTCACCGGCCAGATGATCGTAACAGGTGCGCGCATGCCGCAGCGCCACGGGCGTGCGTGTGGTTAAAAGTTTATCCTGCCGCCAGGAAATGCCCATCATCATTTCAATCAACCGGGCAACCTCCTGGCCTGCCAGACGGTAGTAACGATGACGCCCCTGCGACAGGAAACAGACCAGTTGGCTGTCAACCAGCTTACTCAGATGTGCGCTGGCGGTGGAGGCCGCAACTCCTGCCGCCACACTCAATTCCGTTGCCGTCCATGCCCGCCCATCCATCAGCGCACACAGCATTTTCACGCGTGATGGATCGGCCATCGCTGCGGCAACTGCCGCGACCGAAAGCTCAAGTGCGTCGTCATCAGAAAGATGTTCAGGATGAAGTTGCATAAACGGCCCAGGGTTCTGTTGCCTCGCTGGCAACGAGATCATTATCCGTCACCAGTATGAGCTGATTTGCGTGATCGCTATACTGCACGAGAATATTTACGCCATGGGATGCAAGCGTTGCCGTTATCTCGCCCAGCTCGCCGGGCCGCTCCTGTTTGAGCTTACGGATCAGAGGCCTGCGCAGCTCGCGGACATCAAAACCGTGTTGCTCCAGTACCGCTTTCGCCCGTATGCCCTCTTCCACCAGAAAGTGGGCATGCCCTTCATTATTGTGGGTAAAGACACCTCCACCCTCAAGGCCGATACCGTTACTGCCCAGCGTCTTGCCCAATTTAGCCAACTCACCCGGCAGGTTTTTAAGTACTACATAAACATCGTACATCACCTTACCTCCGGTTTTCCGATGAATATTCCCGTTCCAGACGGGCAATACGGATGCGATAAAACGAAAAAATTGCCTCGCGCCCCTCCGTCTGCGCCTCACGGTGAAAATGATTATTTTTCCATGTCTGAATGGCTGCCTCATCACGCCACCAGGATAACGAAAGTATCTTCCCCGGTGTGGTCAGGCTTTGAAAACGTTCAATCGCGATAAAGCCATCGATATCGGCAAGCAGCGGTTTCAGTTCCGCAGCCAGCTCAAGGTAGCGCTCTTGTTTTGCCGCAACCGCGTCGGCTTCGAAAAGTACAGCAATCATGATTTATCTCCTGTATGGGTAGGAGAGATAAATCTACCGTGCTGAAAAAGTCATGCTTCGGTGGTTAACGAAATATGGCGCGTATCATCAGAGGTCATGAAATAGCCGGGAATAATCACGGTTACAAATACGCTGTACGGCGGGGTGCTGAATCATTCGTTCGGCAAAAATGGCGTGGTACTCTTCCATCACGTTATCCACACGTCCAATTTCGACGATATTCTCATCCGCAAAATAGTCTTTTGCATAGAGCGTCGGAGCCACAAAAATGGCATTGTGCGCTGCGCCAAACGATTTCATCAACGCCGCATCATCAAACTCGCCCAGCACTTCAACATTCAGCCCCTGCGAATTAAACCAGTTAAGTAACTTACGCCCGAGCATCGACCGGCGGCCAGGAATCAGCAAACGGCGTTCTTCAAGACAGGCAGGAAAGGGCTTTTTAAGTGCCGGTTTCTGGCACCAGAAGCTGACGCTGCACTCGCCAATTTTCACCGAAAAGAGCCCTTCCTGATGGGTAGAATCTATCGGGCAATCCGAAATAATCATATCAAGCTTATGCTGGCTCAACTGTTCGAGCAGCATTTCATGGGTGGATTCAAAACAGCGTAAATGGATAGGCTCGCCTTCCTGAACCGCAGCCTCGAGAATACCGCTCACAAGTTGTTTGGACAGCGCATCCGCTACCCCGACATCAAACAACAAATGTGACTCTTTGCGATAATTAACGATATCCAGCATTTCCTGGCTTAGCGTAAACATCTTATCGGCGTAACGAAAAACCAGTTCACCAAGTTCCGTTGGTTCCAGCCCCCTTCCCCGGCGCTTAAAGAGCTTGCCCTGCAGGCGCTCTTCCAGCGCTTTTATTTGTCCGGTGATGGTTTGTGGCGTGAGGTATAACGCTTCCGCAGCACCGACAACGGACCCCGCGCGGTATACCTGCCAGAAGTAATACAGATGGTTATAATTGATGTTCGACATCGTGTCTTCGCTCCCTGAGTGACGTTTTCGGGAAGGCCATCGTCCGCCTTCCCATCCCGGGTTAGCGGACTATGCGCGAGCGCAGCAGACAGTATCCCACCACCGCCGCCAGGATTGAACCTGTAAGAATGCCTAATTTCGCCCAGGCAACCATATGTATATCGATGTCACCAAACGCCAGGGTGGCAATAAAAATCGACATGGTAAAACCAATACCGCACAGCACGCCGACCGCCATAATTTGTTTAAACGCCGCCCCCTGCGGTAGTTTTGCCAGTTTGAGGCGAAGCGCCAGCCAACAAAAAATGGTTATGCCGACAGGTTTACCGACAAACAGACCGGCAATCACCCCCATTGGCAACAGTGACGTCAGCCCGGCAAAGGTGACTCCTTCAAGCGATACGCCCGCATTAGCAAAGGCAAACAGGGGCAAAATCAGCCAGCCAACCCAGGGGTGGATCGCATCCACCACCTGACGGGCCGGAGAGACGCCATTCTCCTCTTTCAGAGGAATGAAGAAGCCCAGTACGACTCCGGCCAACGTGGCATGAATGCCCGATTTCAATACCGCCGTCCACAACACTATGCCCACCAGCATATAGATGCCGATCCGGCGAACATTAAGGGCATTTAGTACCGCCAGCGCCACGATGGCCGCAGCCGCAACGCCCAGCGATACCAGCGAGAGATCGCTGGTGTAAAACAGCGCGATAATAATGATCGCACCCAGATCATCGATAATCGCCAGCGCCATCAGGAAGATTTTCAGCGCCGGGGGAATGCGATCGCCGAGCAGAGCCAGAACGCCGAGGGCAAAGGCGATATCCGTCGCCGCAGGAATCGCCCAGCCGTGACGCGCCAGCGGATCGTGCATGTTAAACGCCAGAAATATCAGCGCTGGTGCCACCATACCGCCCAGGGCGGCAATCACCGGGAAAATAGCCTGTTGGCGGCTGGCAAGCGAACCTTGCATCAGCTCATATTTCACTTCAAGGCCGACCATCAGGAAAAAGACCGCCATAAGCGCGTCATTTATCCATAACAGCATATTTTTATTGATTTCCAGAGCGGCAAACTTGAACGCAACCGGTGTATCAAGGAAAGCCTGATAACCTGCTTTGGTCACATCCAGATTGGCGCAGAACATCGCCAGTACGGCAGCAATGATAAGGACAATCCCGCCTGAGATATCACTGCTAAAAAAACGTTGTAGAAATTTCATGGTCTTCTCTCGATTTACGACTCCCTGGGGCGCTTATATTACCCCGGTAGAATCATCGATAAAATCAGATAAATTTTGGCGATAAACTCGGTTTTACCGAGTTTATCTAATAATAGAATTATCGAGGAGGTGTTCAGGTTTTGCAGGCTTCGCCTGAACGTGGGGTATTCTCTAATGGCAGGTAGAAGGCTCGAGCGGCAGTACCGTGCGGGTCTGGTTGTATTCATATTTCATGAAATCAAGGACCATTGTCAGATTTGCCGGGGACAGGCGCGTCATCTGACCGTAAAAAGGATGCGACTCGACATAATGAATAAATCTCGTCGCGGGTAACAGCGTCGCATAACGCAACTGTCCTGGTTTTTTACTGCCGGTCAGATTGGAGACGGCCATCGCGTAGTCAGGCGTGGAAAAATAGCGCCAGACATTATTACGAACCCCTCCCGCCAGAAAATAACGCGGTGGCCGCGCCTGCTGCTGCGCGACAAGCCCGCGCTCAGCGACAAACGATATATGGCATCGTCCACGCACCACGTCATCGTGATTGGCTATCAGGCATCCACCATAAATAAAGCATTCATGTTCAAGAAAATGCTGAACATTGATAGACCTTTCATCCGTCAATTTTTTTACCAACTCAAAATGACGGTAAGCAGGCAAAACGGGCTTCACTATCATCCCTGCATCGTTTTTACGCAATGCGGCCATGCCGTAATCAATATCGAATAACGTCGCCCGTTGCGCAGTCAGCTTCTCTTTTCGTTGAACGATGTGGGCAAACGTTCCGCTTAATGAGCGCTCGGTAAAACTGTGGGTGTACTGATATTCTTTTTCTACGCAGACTGGCGAGTAATTGGTGGAAACGGCAACAACGTTGCCGCTATCCGCCTCGGCGGTCACCAGAATATAGAGTAAATTGCCTGAACCCAGGTAAGGCAGAACAAAAGCGCGCGTACACAAAGCAATGTCATACGCCTGGAACAGACATTGTGATTCAAGGCTATTAACCTGCCGCGCCAGTCGGGAAAATTGTCGGCTCAGGGCGGTACTGTCCAGACGCAGTTCTCTGCGAAGATCCGTCAAAGTGGCACCTGCCGCAATGCCTTTACCCAACTCGCTTAAATTCTCTTTTTCCAGACTCACCGGCGTAAAAAGGAAGGTTCTGCTGCAATAACGGCAGAGGAGTCGGCTTTTACCTTGCGAAGAATAGCCGTGTCGTTTAAAAGCCGTCCCGCCACAAAAAGGGCACTGTTTTATTAATCCCTTCCACTCTTTATTGACAGCTGTACGAAAGACATTCAGAGCGTGTCTGGAAATCCGCGGAAAGGTAAAACCACATTCGCGGCAAAGAATATCTTTCCCCTGCGGTTGGTAATCGGGGCTATTCAGAATCCCCAGGTTTTTGCAGCCAAAAGTTTTGCAGCAGTCGACATCATGATGACCAAACATTGCGTTTCCTCCCTGAAATGCTCAGTTTGCCGATAAAACATACCTTATATCTGCCGGCGAGTATCCATTTTCAAACAGGGTTTTCATCGCCTGCATTAACGCGGAGGTATGAGAAAAGAAGTGCTGATAGCCCTGACAAAGATAATTTTGCGGGAATGATCCCTCTGCCTGAGGCAAAAAACGATGTTTCGGGCAACCGCCATTGCAGGCAAACAGCCATAGGCAGGAGTGACACTCACGAGAAAGGTATTTGTTTTTCGCTTCGCCAAACGTGTGGTTTTGCCGGCTGTTGTTCATCTCTTTGATGGTAGTGTTACTGATATTGCCAAGTTTGTACTGCGGATAGACATAATGATCGCAGTTATAAACATCGCCGTTCATTTCCATAGCAAAAGCACTGCCGCATGTCGGGGCAAACACGCAAACCTGGGGCGGCAACCGACACCACGCCGCAAGGGTTTGATCAAAAAGTTGCACAGAAATGTCGCCGATATCCTCCCGGATCCACATATCAAAAATCGTCGAAAGAAATTCGCCGAACGCCAGAGAGCCCACTGACCAGGGCATCATCTCCGCTTGCTGTTCCTGCGGATGGGCCAGTGATGCAGTGTCAGGCGTTTTGCTTCTTCGCTCCACCAGCGGGATAAACTGCATGTACTGACTACCCAGCGATTTCAGATAGCGGTAAACCCGAAGCGGGTGGGCCGCGTTGGTCGCGTTGACCACTGTCAGGGTATTAAATGCAACCTCATGGCGGGCAAGAAGATGGATCGCGCGCTCTACTTTTTCATGCGTTGGTTTTCCCGCTCGCGTCACCCGCCATGCATCATGCAACGCCGCATCACCATCAATTGAGATGCCGACCAAAAAGGCATTCTCACGGAAAAACTCAGCCCAGCGATCGTCGATGAGTACGCCATTGGTCTGAAAGGTGTTCACAATCTGTTTGCCCTTGGCATAGCGTTTTTGCAGCGCGATGGCCTGCTGATAAAACGCTATCCCCATCAGTGTGGGTTCGCCTCCCTGCCAGGCGAAAATCACCTCGTCAACATCCTGCGCAGCGATATGCTGGGCAATGAAGCGCTCAAGGGTGCTTTCGCTCATGCGGAAATTTTTATTTCTCTCGGGATAAAGCTTCTCTTTTTCGAGATAAAAACAGTACTGGCAATCAAGGTTACATACCGAACCGGTGGGTTTGACCATGACCTGGCAGCTTTTTCTTAACATGATGTTCGTCCCTGAAATAAAAATAACCCGATCCCTCTATATGAAAGATCGGGCGGGCAGTGCCCTAAGTGGCATAATGACTTCTTCTTATTATTAAATGCGTTTAACCCCAGGTAACTGGCGTAGGTTTTTCACCGCGCGCTTTCATTAATGAATCGTTATCAATATCCTGCTTATATTTCAGGAATTCCTCATACAGACGCTTTTCAACCTCTGGATTTTTGCCGATCTGGTTCATGGTTTCAGCCCGATCCTGTTTGAGGTTGTAGAGATATTTTGCCTTCCCTTCGCGGTCGATGATCATTTTCCAGTCTCCGTCGCGAAGCGCCCACAGGTCGGTCGGATCGTCCTGGAAAGGCATATCAATACCAAAAATCAGCGGTTTTTCACGTTTCAGCTCAGCCTTCTCGAAGACAGGCGTCAGAGACTGACCGTCAATAGTGCGATCTTTTGGCAGATCAAATTTCATCATCTGTGCGAGTGTCGGCATCCAGTCCAGCCCGGAAGCCGGCGTGTCGGTTACCATCCCCTGCGGCAGATGTTTGCCATATTTAATGATCGCCGGAACACGTATGCCCCCTTCCCAGAGATTATCTTTACGTCCGCGCAGGCCATCGGTCTCACCGGCCATGTTCAGTTCGTAGACTTTACGAACTTCACGCGTTACCGGTCCGTTATCACTGGTAAAGATAATGATGGTATTGTCTTCTTCACCCATCGCCTTAATTTTTTCTACGACTTTACCTACCTGCTCATCCATATAGCTGATATTGGCATAGTACTCACCCGGTCCACGCCAGGGTTTATCCGCCCAATCGCCGTAATACATATCCGGGTGTTTCTTCTGAAATTCGCTCATATATTGTGAATACATATTGAGGTATTTCTTCGGCGAAGCGACAGGGGTGTGCACTTCGGTGAAGGCAACGTACAGGAAGAACGGTTTGTCCTCTTTCTTCTTCTCGCGCTCGTCCAGCCAGTTCACCACTTCGGTACTGACCAGCTCACCGCTCAGTAATTTCGCTTCGCCGATGGGCTTACCGTTGCGAATAAAGGCATCCGGATAAACGGCGCCGTAGCGAGGACGCTCTTTTGCATTTGCCAGTCGTTCGTTAGTGATAAATCCACCGGCGTGAACCAGTGAGTAATCAAACCCAACATCTTTAGCCTGCGGCTGGTCTGTGCGATCAGCCCCGGCGTTAAGGTGTAATTTGCCCATTAACGCCGTGTCGTAGCCTTGCTCACGTAATAAATTCGCTATGGTGACTTCGTTACGACCAATCGACACATCTTTGCCTGCCGGTATCCAGGAACGAATACCGGTGCGGAAAGGCATACGTCCTGTGAGTAAGCCCGCACGCGAAGGCGAACAGAGCGGCGCGGGGGCGTAGTAATCGGTAAATTTGACGCCCTCCCGTGCTAATTTATCGATGTTTGGCGTTTTGACAATTTGATGACCATAAGTCCCCAGATCACCGTAGCCTAAATCATCCGTTAAAATTATCACTAAATTAGGGCGTTTCGCTTCTGCGGCGTGAACGGGAGATATTGTGCTTCCTGCATATAACGCCAGACCAATCATACTGGCAACAAATGTTTTCTTCATTTCAGATCCTCTGAAAAATTAAAACTCATAGCCCAACATATAAATCATTTGATCGCCGAATCCATCATAACCAAGTTTATTATCAAAATAACGCCAGGTGACAGATGCTTTCCAGCGGGGATAAAATTTCCATGCTAATGTTAAACCACCATTAATTCCGGCATGCCCATGCTGTTGTTCGGCGTATGCATCATTTCTGTCGATTTCAATTTCATTCCAGTTCGACAATACAAACTTCTCATTAAAAGCATTGAAGAAGTATGCTGCGGTCCAGCCAATAACGTAACCATTCCAGCCACTGGTTTGCCCATATTTTTTTGAGTAATAATCCCCGGACTGGTTATGCAACCCAATATAGGGTTTAAAAAAACCTGATTTCCCTTGCCAGCCCAGATAGCCAAGCCCATAGAACATATCTAAATCATCGCTCCATGAGTTGTCCCACTGACCATATAGTTTTCCGAAGAAGGAGTAGTCAGAATCGAAGAGACGGACATGGGCCATCGCCGATACGGTATGGTTTCGTCCCTCAACGGAGTGATTTAAAACATTGCTTTCAAAAAATGAATAAATTTCTGCTTCGCGGAAATTAACGCCAAAATCGGCAGTTGCTTTCCATACTTCACCACGATGAACATTTTCAAAACCGCTATTCCAGTCAGCATAACCGGCATTTATAGAACCAAAAGCCCCTTTATACTCCAGAGACCATGCAGGGAGACTGCATAATGCGGTCGTCGATATTAGGGCACACGCCAGCAACTTTCCCTTTTTTTGGGGCATATAATGCATTCCTCATTATTATAGTTAACGTGAATACTTCAATAATAAAAACGTTCTCAGGCAAGAATGAAAACGTGGCCAGTTTATTAAAAAGAACAAATTGGTTTGTGATAGAGATATCACATTGATGGATTAGCTAAGCCGTTAAAATCCAGGTGTCAGAAAATGTTGTTTTTCGTATCGTTAACCTATGAAAATAAGAAATTGCACTAAAATTTGTTTTTTACGACCAGCTGGAAGGCAATTCAATTTAATAGAAGAAATAATCCGGGGGTTTACGTTAATAACATAACACGCCGTTCGATGTAATTTTTTTCACACCACGGCGGCAGGAAGAGATCCATAAAACAAGATAAGCGATAAGCCGTTTGTGGCTTCGGATGTAATAAAAAAGGGTTGCGTTAAGCAACCCTCTGAAAGTTATACCTGATTAACGCGTCAGGTCATCAAAGAACTTTTTGACACCGTCGAAGAAGCTTTTGGAGCGCGGGCTGTTGTGTTCACCTGTCGGTCCACCAAAGCTTTCCTGCAAGTCCTTAAGCAGTTGTTTCTGCTTATCGTTCAGGCCAACCGGCGTTTCAACCACCACGCGACACAGTAGATCGCCCTGCGCGCCGCCGCGTACCGATTTCACGCCTTTACCGCGCATGCGGAACAGCTTGCCGGTCTGAGTTTCGCCGGGGATCTTCAGATTGACGCGACCATCCAGCGTCGGAACCTCGATTTCTCCCCCCAACGCCGCCATAGCAAAGTTAATGGGGACTTCGCAGTACAGGTTGTTACCTTCACGCTCAAAGATAGCGTGCTGTTTCACCTGCACCTGAACGTACAGATCGCCTGCCGGTGCGCCGTGCTCACCCGCTTCACCCTCACCCGCGAGGCGGATGCGATCGCCCGTATCCACGCCTGCCGGAATTTTGACGGACAGGGTTTTGGTTTTTTCTACGCGACCATGACCGTGACATTTGTTGCACGGATCTTTAATCAGCGTACCGCGTCCCTGACAGTGCGGACAGGTCTGCTGAACGGCAAAGAACCCCTGGCGCATCTGCACCTGGCCGGAACCATGGCAGGTCGGACAGGTCTGCGGCTGGGTACCGGCTTTCGCGCCGCTGCCGTGGCAAACGTCACACTCTTCCAGCGTCGGGATACGGATCTCTTTACTGACGCCGCGGACGGCTTCTTCCAGCGTCAATTCCATGTTGTAACGTAAATCGGCGCCACGCGCCGCACGCTGGCGACCACGGCCACCGCCAAAAATATCGCCGAAGACATCGCCAAAGATATCGCTAAAGTCAGCGCCGCCGCCAAAGCCGCCGCCGCCGAATCCACCACCGCCCATGCCGCCTTGTTCAAACGCCGCATGGCCATACTGGTCATACGCAGCACGCTTTTGCGCGTCGGTCAGAACTTCGTACGCTTCTTTGATCTCTTTAAATTTGGCTTCGGCCTCTTTATCACCCTGGTTACGGTCCGGGTGATATTTCATGGCCAGGCGCTTGTACGCCTTCTTGATTTCGCGCTCTTCCGCTGTTTTGGAAACGCCCAAAATCTCGTAGTAGTCTTGTTTCGCCATCTTTTTTTATCTACCCCTAACATGCGAGCACGGGCGTGGAGAAATCTCCTACGCCCGTGCCGATTAATTACCCTGCATCAGGGCGATTATTTTTTATCTTTTACTTCTTCGAACTCAGCGTCGACAACATCGTCGTCTTTCGCGTTGTTCGCAGAAGCGTCAGCGCCACCAGCCTGCTGCTGTGCGTGCTGTTGCTGTGCGATTTCCAACAGTTTCTGAGAAGCCTGAGCCAGAGCCTGCATTTTCGCTTCGATGTCCGCTTTGTCTTCGCCTTTGAGAGACGTTTCCAGCGCGGTCAGCGCAGCTTCGATAGCGGTTTTATCTTCCGCTGGCAGTTTGTCGCCTGCTTCTTCAACCTGTTTACGGGTGCTGTGCAGCAGGTGGTCGCCCTGGTTGCGGGTCTGAACCAGCTCTTCGAACTTACGGTCAGATTCAGCGTTCGCTTCTGCTTCGCGAACCATTTTCTGAATTTCTTCCTCGTTCAGGCCAGAAGATGCCTTGATGGTAATCTTCTGCTCTTTACCGCTGTTTTTGTCTTTCGCGGATACGTGCAGAATACCGTCAGCATCAATATCGAAAGTCACTTCGATCTGCGGCATGCCGCGCGGTGCCGGGTTAATACCATCCAGGTTGAACTGACCCAGAGATTTGTTATCACCCGCACGTTTACGTTCACCCTGCAGCACATGGATGGTTACCGCAGACTGGTTGTCTTCTGCAGTAGAGAACACCTGGCTGTGCTTGGTCGGGATAGTGGTGTTTTTGGTGATAAGCGCAGTCATCACACCGCCCATGGTTTCGATACCCAGAGAAAGCGGGGTAACGTCGAGCAGCAGAACGTCTTTCACATCACCGGTTAACACACCACCCTGGACCGCAGCACCGATAGCAACGGCTTCGTCCGGGTTAACGTCTTTACGCGGCTCTTTACCAAAGAACTCAGCGACTTTCTTCTGCACCATCGGCATACGGGTCTGACCGCCGACCAGGATAACGTCCTGCACGTCGGATACAGACAGGCCAGCGTCCTGCAGCGCAACTTTCAGCGGCTCAATGGAACGGTTCACCAGGTCTTCGACCAGGCTTTCCAGTTTCGCGCGAGTCACTTTGATGTTCATGTGTTTCGGACCAGTGGCGTCTGCAGTGATGTACGGCAGGTTCACGTCGGTCTGCTGAGCGGAAGAGAGCTCAATTTTCGCTTTTTCTGCTGCTTCTTTCAGACGCTGCATCGCCAGCGGGTCGTTGCGCAGGTCAATGCCCTGATCTTTCTTGAATTCTTCAACCAGGTAGTTGATCAGACGGCTGTCGAAGTCTTCACCACCCAGGTGGGTATCACCGTTGGTTGCCAGAACTTCGAAGGTTTTTTCGCCATCAACTTCGTCGATTTCGATAATAGAGATATCGAAGGTACCGCCACCGAGGTCGTAGACCGCGATAGTACGGTTACCCACTTCTTTATCCAGACCGTAAGCCAGTGCAGCGGCAGTCGGTTCGTTGATAATACGTTTGACTTCCAGACCCGCGATACGGCCAGCATCTTTGGTTGCCTGGCGCTGCGCATCGTTGAAGTATGCCGGTACGGTGATAACCGCTTCAGTTACTGGCTCACCCAGGTAATCTTCAGCCGTTTTCTTCATTTTTTTCAGCACTTCGGCAGAGATCTGCGGCGGTGCAGTTTTGGTGCCTTTCACATCAAGCCATGCGTCACCGTTGTCAGCAGCGATGATTTTGTACGGCATGATAGAAACGTCGCGCTGAACTTCTTCGTCCTGGAAGCGGCGGCCAATCAGGCGTTTAATCGCAAACAGGGTGTTTTGCGGGTTTGTCACTGCCTGACGTTTAGCCGGCTGACCAACCAGAGTTTCACCATCCTGGGTATAAGCAATGATAGAAGGCGTGGTGCGGTCGCCCTCGGCATTCTCCAGCACACGCGCGGTAGTGCCATCCATAATCGCTACACAAGAGTTGGTAGTACCCAGGTCGATACCAATAATTTTACCCATCTAAACGTCTCCACTAAAAATTCGGTCAACATGTGGTTGTGAACCTGTAATAAGGGCGAATCGTGCGGTTTCAACTACCCTCGTTCGTTTTTTTTCAGGTCCACACATTGCGGTTGACTACAAGATGGGGTCGCAACGAAGCTCATCAAGGGGTAAGGAATAAAAAAATTTTTAATTTCCACCTGTTCAGATCATAGACACAGCCAATGACGCTATTTATGATGCCGCGCCCCGCCTCCTCTATATTGACGCGGGGAATACATTTCATCCTTCAATGTTGATTTATTTTGAGGAATTATGGGCAACATCAAGTTGGCTAATCCGGCTCCGCTGGGCCTTATGGGCTTCGGCATGACCACTATTCTGCTTAACCTGCACAATATTGGCATGTTTCCGCTGGATGGTATTATCCTGGCTATGGGTATTTTCTACGGTGGTATCGCGCAGATTTTTGCGGGGCTGCTGGAATATAAAAAAGGCAACACCTTCGGTTTAACCGCATTCACCTCTTACGGTTCTTTCTGGCTCACCCTGGTTGCGATTCTTCTGCTACCTAAAATGGGTCTGGCAGATGCGGCGAATGGTCACTTCCTGGGTGTCTATCTGGGGATCTGGGGTGTGTTCACCCTGTTTATGTTCTTCGGCACGCTGAAAGGCGCACGTATGCTGCAGTTCGTCTTCCTGAGCCTGACCGTGCTGTTCGCACTGCTGGCGGTAGGTCACCTGGCGGACAATGAAGGCATCGTTCATGTAGCCGGCTGGATTGGTCTGGTATGTGGCGCAAGCGCTATCTACCTGGCGATGGGTGAAGTCCTCAACGAGCAATATGGCCGTACCGTTCTGCCAATTGGCGAACAAGGGCAGCACTAATCCCTTCTTCGTGCCTGCACTGCAGGCACGAATTCCCCCGTTTTTGCCTTCCTGTTGATTACGCATTCATCCACTTTATGGGATGATGACGGCATTTCTTCGCAGACAGAATCTGACAATGACTACGCTTTTCCAGGGCCGTTCTTACTGGTTACAACGCTGGGTTGCGCTTCTTCTCACCGGGGTCATGGCCGGGCTTAGCGGTATGTTGCTTGCCATGTTGCTACATGAAATTCAGCACCTCACGTATGGCTATAGCCAGAATGTATTGATAAGTCCACAGACCTTTCTGGAGGGCGTAAGCGACGCCAGTGCACAGCGACGCTTTATCGTGTTGGTCGCTGCAGGCATCGTTGCCGGGGGAGGATGGTGGCTGCTTGCCCGTTATGGCAGAAAGCGCGTCAGCATCAGTACGGCGGTAAGCAATCCGGACAAACCGATGCCGCCACTCACCACACTTGTTCATATTCTGCTGCAAATCATCACCGTAGCGATGGGCTCACCGCTCGGGCGCGAAGTCGCTCCACGTGAAGCGGGCGCCCTGTTCGCTGGAGGCGCTGCGCGGAGATTGCACCTTTCCCCTGCCGATATCCAACTGATGACCGCCTGCGGTGCGGGTGCAGGGCTGGCTGCGGTATATAACGTGCCGCTGGCAGGTGCTATCTTTACGCTTGAAGTTTTGTTGGTGAGTTTTAGCTGGGATGCGGCTATCGCGGCGCTGGTCACGTCGGCGCTGGCGGCCTGGGTCGCCACGCTGGGGCTGGGAGATGAACATCAGTATCACTTCATAACGGAGTTCGCTGCCTCATCATTAATTTTCTGGAGCGTGCTTTGTGGCCCATTGCTGGGCGCGGGCGCTTTTCTTTTTCGCCGCCTCACCCAATATGCGAGTAGCAAAGTGCGGGAAAACTGGCAGATGCCTGCTGTCAGCCTGATTGCCTTTACGTTGCTGGGTATTTTTTCCATCTGGTTCCCGCAGCTTCCGGGCAATGGTAAAGGTGCTGCGCAACTGGCGCTAAGTGGCGAAATGACGGCCTGGCTCGCGGTTGTTTTGCTGGTACTGAAAGTATTGGTTATCTGCGCCGTATTACGTGCAGGGGCGGCTGGCGGATTGTTGACACCGGGCCTTGCCGTCGGCGGCCTGCTGGGGTCATTACTGTTTATGCTTGTCGGGCCGCTTTTCCCCGGTAGCGATATGGAGAGTTTCGCCCTGTTGGGGGCTGCCGGGTTCCTGGCCGCCTCAGCGAATATGCCCGTCACCACACTCGCCTTAGTGATGGAGTCCACGCGAATGGACCACAGTTTCCTGGTGCCTGCGGCACTCTCCATCGCCGGGGCGTACGCCACCTCGCGCGCTCTGGGAACCTGGCAGAATGCGCGTTTTTCGACCAAAACCATAACCGAAGATAAACGAGATGGTAATAAAAATCCCATTTAATTGATAAGCATTATCATTTCTAATATTGTCGCCGGGAGCATCCCGGATATTGGATATCATGCAACAGCCTGAACAGGAACGTTGGGGGATACATCGATTCTGTTGTGTTGCATAAGGTAAGCCAATGAGTTCCCCTCTTGTCGCCAGTATCAAGCCTGACGAATCCGCCGTGTCGTCACATTACAGAAAAGTCGTGCTGCGGCGTTTTGCGCTGGCAGGCGCGATCCTGGCGTTTATTCTCTTTTCACTGATTCTCGATTTCACCATTGGCCCTTCCGGGCTCTCTCTTTCCGCACTCTGGCATGCGCTGGTTGATGCCGGGTCTGCCGATGCGGGCACCCGCGTTATTGTCTGGGAGTTACGCCTGCCCATTGCCTTAATGGCGATCGTGGTCGGAATGGCGCTCGGTCTGGCGGGGGCAGAGATGCAAACCATCCTCAATAACCCGCTCGCCAGCCCGTTTACCCTCGGGGTCTCCTCCGCCGCGTCATTTGGTGCCGCGCTGGCTATCATTCTTGGCCTGGGTATTCCGGGCATTCCCGATCAGTGGGTTATCTCGGTTAATGCCTTTGTTTTCGCCCTGCTGGCCTGCTTTATTCTTGATGGCATTAGCCGCTGGACACGGGTGGCGACCTCCGGCGTAGTGCTGTTTGGCATTGCGCTGGTATTTACCTTCAATGCGCTGATCTCCATTCTGCAATTTGTGGCCAGCGAAGATACATTGCAGGGGCTCGTCTTCTGGACCATGGGCAGTCTGGCCCGCGCCTCATGGGACAAGCTCGCAATTCTGAGCATCGCCCTGCTTCTCATCGTTCCGCTGTCGATGAAAAATGCCTGGAAGCTTACCGCCCTGCGTCTGGGGGAAGACCGGGCCGTCAGTTTTGGTATCAATGTGCGCCAACTGCGTATGGCGACGCTGCTGCGTATCAGTATCATCTCCGCGCTGACCGTGGCCTTTGTTGGGCCTGTTGGTTTTATTGGCCTGGTGGCGCCGCATATTTCGCGAATGCTGTTTGGTGAAGACCACCGCTTTTACCTGCCCGGCAGCATGTTGATTGGCGCACTGGTACTCTCTCTGGCGTCCGTGTTATCGAAGAACATTGTCTCCGGTGTCATCATTCCCGTCGGTATTGTCACCTCCCTGGTCGGCGTCCCCTTCTTCCTGAGCATCATCATTCGCCACCGGGGGAACATATGACCGACGGACTGCGCATCCACGCCCTGCATACCGGCTATCGCAAAAAGAAAATTATCGATGGGCTAACCACCCCGATGCTGCCACGCGGGCAAATCACCGCCCTGCTGGGGCCGAATGGCTCCGGCAAGTCCACCCTGCTACGTGCGCTTGCCGATCTCAACCCGGCCCAAGGGCAACTGTGGCTGAATGGCGAAGATTTAATGGCCCTCCCCCCGGCGAAGCGGGCGCAGAAGGTGGTCTATCTGCCGCAATCCTTGCCGCAGGGCGTGCATCTGCATGCGCTGGAGTCGATTATCGTCGCCCGACGCGCCAGCGGCTTCTATTGCGGCGATAACGTCGAACAGGAGGCCTACGACATTCTGCATAAGCTCGGTATTTCGCACCTGACGATGAGCTTTTTAGACCAGCTTTCCGGCGGGCAGAAACAGTTGATTGGCCTTGCCCAGTCGCTGATTCGCAAACCGGACCTTCTGCTGTTAGACGAGCCGCTGAGCGCACTCGATCTGAACTACCAGTTCCACGTAATGGACATCGTCGCCCGCGAAACGCGCCTGCGTAACATTGTGACGGTGGTGGTGATCCATGACATCAACATTGCGCTGCGCCATGCCGAATATGCGGTGATGTTAAAAAACGGCGCGCTGGTTGCCAGCGGCATTCCAGGCGAGGTCGTCACGCCCGCGAACCTGGCGGCAGTCTACGGGGTAAAAGGCCGGGTCGAATATTGTTCGCAGGGACTACCACACGTGGTGGTCGATGGATTAACAACCTAAAACAGTCATAAGACGGAAAAGAGATGAATCTGAAAAAGACAATCATGGGGATCGCGCTGATCTTTGCTCCCCTGCTGGCGATGGCGCAAAACTGGCCGGTCACGGTGACGGATCTGGATAACCGCAGCGTCACGATCCCTAAGGAGCCGCAGCGCATCATCCTGCAGGATGGCCGCGATATCCTGGCGCTGGCGCTGCTGGAGCGCGACAATCCCTTTGCCAAAGTGGTGGCGTGGAACAACCTGCCGAAAAAACAGGATACGGAAACCTGGAACGTCCTTAAGCGCAAATGGCCGGAAGCCGAGAAGATCCTGGACATGCAGTTTTCGGATCAGGGGAATGTTGATCTGGAGACCATCATCTCGCGCCATCCGGATCTGATGATTGCCCAGCTCCGCGCTAAACCTTCACTGGTACAAAGCGGTGTGCTGGCAAAACTGGAGGCACTGCATGTGCCGGTGGTGTTTGTTGATTACGAGCTGCATCCGGTAGAAAACACCCTGCCAGGTATCGCGCTGCTCGGTAAAGTGCTCGGCCAAAATGAGCGCGCGCAACAGTACATCAGTTTCTATCAACAACGTCTGGATATGCTGCATCAGCGTCTGGCCAACGCTCACAAAAAACCGCTGGTGTTTATCGAACCGATCGCAGGTGTCGCAGGGCTGGATAATGGTTGCTGCTTTACCCATGCCCGTAATGGCTGGGGTGGTCTGGTCGAAGCGGCGGGCGGTGTGAACATTGGTTCACAACTGCTGCCAGGGGCAACCGGCAATGTGTCAGTGGAGAAAATCATCTCCATGAACCCGGACTACTACCTGATGACCGGTTCAAAACGCCCGGGCAAAGGAACGGCGGTTATTCCGTTCGGCTACAACGTGGACGAAAAAGAAGTGGCTACCGCCTTCAATGCCTTACTGGCACGCCAGGGGGTCAGCAGCATTCCTGCCGTTACTCAGGGTCATACCGGTGCGCTCTATCACCACTTCTACAATAATCCGTACAACATTATCGCGATTGAAACGTTAAGTAAGATCTTCTACCCGGAGCTGTTTAAAGACATCGATCCACTGGCGGATTATCACACTATCATCAAGGACTTCACCCAGCTCCCGGATGACAATATCGTACTGAGCTACACGCCTTCGCACTAATCTTTCTCAGCGCCATCGTCCGATGGCGCTTTCTTTCCAAACGCGCACTTAGCGCGTGGATTTCGCCAACGCCGGGCTCTCGGTAGCGACCAGGTCCTGGCGAAGCCATAACCCCAGTCCCAGGCCAATCAGCGACAGCGCCAGCACATACCAGGCGGGCGCCATTGGCGAAACCCCCATCAACATCGTCACCGCAATCGGCGTCAGCCCGCCAAAAATGGCGTAAGAGACGTTATAGGAGAAGGAGATTCCGGTAAAACGCACTTCCGCCGGGAAAGCGCGAACCATCACATAGGGTACGGCCCCGACAACCCCAACGCAGAACCCGACCAGCCCATACAAAACAAAAAGCTGCTCCGGATGGCTTCCCGTCAGGTGATAGAAGAACCAGCTTGAGCAGGCCAGCATAATGCTGCCGACAATAAAGGTTTTGCTGGGGCCAACGCGATCCACCACCAGCCCGGCGGTCAAACAGCCGAAACAGAGCATCATGGTCGCGATACTGTTCGCCTGCAGGGTTAAGGCTGGCGCGAAACCATACTGTTTTTGCAGCCAGACGGGCGACATCAGAATCACCACGACGATCCCGGCCGACAGTAGCCAGGTCAGCAGCATCGAGATCACTACCGCTTTCTTATGCTTCATGACGACGGCTTTCACCGGTAGCTCTTGCGCCAGTGCTTTACGCTGCTGCATTTCGAGGAAAATCGGCGTCTCTTGCAACCAGCGACGCAGATACATTGCCACCAAGCCAAACGCACCGCCCAGCAGGAAAGGTATACGCCATCCACCATCGTGAATCGCCTGCTGCGTCATACTGGTATTGATCAGGGTGGCGACCACAGAGCCAAGCAGGATCCCCACTGTCAGCCCGGCGGTTAATGTTCCGCAGGCAATCCCGATACGGCGTTCCGGCACATGTTCCGCCACAAACACCCACGCGCCCGGCACTTCACCGCCAATTGCCGCCCCCTGCAAGACACGCATCAATAGCAGCAACAACGGCGCAACGATGCCCATTGAGGCATACGTTGGCAGCAAGCCAATCGCCAGCGTAGGTACCGCCATCAGCAAGATGCTCAGAGTGAACATCTTCTTACGCCCCACCAGATCGCCAAAATGGGCCATCACGATACCGCCCAGCGGGCGCGCCAGATAACCTGCGGCAAAGATGCCGAACGTCTGCACCTGACGCAGCCACTCCGGGATATCCGCCGGGAAAAACAGTTCACCGACAACGGCGGCAAAGAAAACAAAAATGATGAAGTCATAGAACTCAAGCGCACCGCCTAACGCGGCAAGCGTGAGGGTTTTGTAATCCTGCTTATTGAGGGGACGTGTGTAGTTTGACATAGCGGACCATTTGTAAAGAGGAAGTGTTGATTTCGTTTTTACGCAAACTGTAAATTAAAAATTACTATACCGTAAATAAATCAACACTCCAGTGCCCGCATGACTTAATTTAAAAAACCACTATTTTTAGGATATTGTCTCGCGTCTTGCACTTTTGGGGCGAAAAGCCGCTACGACTTTGGGATCAGTCTCAATATAAGGCCCGTCGAGAAGCTGTACACAATACGGTACACTGGCAAAAATACCCGGCACGGTTACCTGCCCGTCCGCCTGCTTCACCCCTTCAAGCGTCTCTTTGATGGATTTTGGCTGCCCCGGTAAATTGAGGATCAGCGCCTGCTTGCGAATCACACCCACCTGGCGGGAGAGAATGGCAGTAGGCACAAAGTTGAGGCTGATTTGACGCATCTGTTCGCCAAACCCCGGCATTTCGCGGTCAGCAATGGCAAGTGTTGCATCAGGAGTGACATCACGACGCGCAGGACCGGTGCCGCCCGTCGTCAGGACGAGATGGCAGCTCATCTCGTCCACCAGCTCACACAGTGTCTGTTCAATGATGCTCTGTTCGTCCGGGATAAGCCGCTTTTCGATGGTAAAAGGGGTAGTCAGCGCCTGCGCCAGCCACTCTTCCAGTGCCGGGAGGCCTTTATCCTGGTAAACACCGCTGGAGGCGCGATCGGAAACAGAAACTAAGCCAATGCGTAATGTATCCATATTCATTCCGTTCAAAAAAATAATGACTAACGGAAATGATACACGCTGAGGGGAAATGCAGACAGAGGGGAAAGTGTGGCCGGGTCTCCGGCCACACCTGAATGATTACAGCAGATCGCCGATCATTTTTTCCAGTTTTTCCTGGTCAACAGCAAACTTACGGATACCGTCCGCCAGTTTGTCCACTGCCATCGGATCCTGGTTGTGCTGCCAGAAGAATTGCGCTTCGGTAATACGTTCCGGGCGTGCTTTCACTTCGCCAGCATAGGACAGTTTACGTTCGATAGCGCCTTCGCTTTCCGCCAGCTCTTTCAGCAGGCCCGGAGCGATAGTCAGACGGTCACAGCCTGCCAGTTCCAGAATTTCGCCGACGTTACGGAAGCTTGCGCCCATCACGACGGTTTCATAGCCGTGCTGTTTGTAGTACTGGTAGATTTCGGTTACGGAAACCACACCCGGATCTTCTGCCGGTGCGTACTCTTTTTTATCCGTGTTGGCTTTGTACCAGTCGAGGATACGGCCCACAAACGGGGAAATCAGATAAACGCCAGCTTCTGCACAAGCACGTGCCTGGGCGAAGGAGAACAGCAGCGTCAGGTTACAGTTGATGCCTTCTTTTTCCAGTTGTTCAGCCGCGCGAATACCCTGCCAGGTAGAAGCCAGCTTGATCAGGATGCGATCGTTGCTGATACCCGCGTCGTTATACAGTTTGATCAGGCGTTTTGCTTTCGCGATGGACGCGTCGGTGTCATAGGACAGGCGTGCGTCAACTTCGGTAGAAATGCGACCAGGGATCAGTTTGAGAATTTCCAGACCGATATTCACCGCCAGTTTGTCCGTTGCATCTACCACTTGCTGCGCGCGGTCGCTGCTTTGTTCTTTCGCCCAGGCAATAGCGTCATCAATCAGTTTGCGGTATTCAGGGATTTGAGCAGCGCCAAGAATCAGAGAAGGGTTGGTGGTAGCGTCCTGCGGCTGGTACAGCTTCATCGCCGCGATATCTCCGGTGTCAGCAACAACAGTTGTGTATTGACGCAGAGAAGTCAATTTATCCGTCATGATAGTGTTTCTCTTTGAACTTGTTAGGGGGATGTAACCGGTCTGCCCTGATGATAACACGACGCCCTGCCAGCGCAACCGCAGACATTGCGCACGCCCGGTATGGTAAACTAGATTTATTAATTGCCTGCAAAGTAGTGCTTTATTAATAATAGCGCTGCTTATTAACCTGCGAACCGGCATAGACAAGAGGGATGTTAATGCCTGAATTCTTTTCTTTTATCAGTGAAATACTTTGGGGTTCATTGATGCTCTACCTGCTGCTTGCGGCAGGTATCTGGTTTGCTTTTAAAAGCAAATTTGTACCGTTTCGCCTGATTGGCGACTTCTACCATAATCTCAAACATAGCCGCGCCCAGTCGGGTGGACTGACATCGTATCAGGCGCTGTTTCTCAGCCTTGCCGGACGAATGGGGTCCGGTAATTTAGCCGGTGTGGCGTTAGCGATTACGGCAGGCGGCCCCGGCGCGATTTTCTGGATGTGGATATCGGCCTTGATTGGCATGGCAACGTGTTTCGCCGAAAGCACACTGGCGCAACTCTACAAAGAACGCGACGCCGACCAGCAATTTCGCGGCGGTCCTGCATGGTACATGGCGCGAGGCCTTGGCATGCGCTGGATGGGCGTGCTGTTTTCCGTATTCCTGCTGTTGGTTTACGGGCTGTTATTCAATACCATTCAGGCCAATTCGGTAGCGAATGCCGTCCATTTTGCCTGGCATTTTAATGAGATTTACACCGGTCTTATTTTTGCTGGAATGATTCTGCTATTGATCACGAAAAGCATGAAACAGATTGCTCGTATCATGCAGTGGGTGGTCCCGATCATGGCCCTGGCCTGGGTAATGACCAGTGTCGGTATTGGCATTGCGCACTTTACCGCACTGCCGGAGATGTTCGCCAATATTGTGAAAAGTGCCTTTGGTTGGCAGGAAGCGGCGGCAGGGACCATGGGCTACACGCTTAGCCAGGCGCTCACCAGCGGTTTTCAACGCAGTATGTATTCCAACGAGGCAGGGATGGGCTCAACGCCGAATGCCGCCGCAGCCGCGGCTTCATCTCCCCCTCATCCTGCCGCTCAGGGCTTTGTGCAGATGGTCGGCGTAGTTGTCGACACGTTTTTGGTATGCACCGCCAGCGCGTTTATCCTTCTTCTGGCAAAGGATACGCCAACGGATAACGCAGTCATTGGCGTCCAACAAGTTCAGGAAGCAATGGTAGCACTGACGGGTTCATGGGGAGCCAGCTTTGTCGCCGTCATCATCATCATGTTTGCGTTTAATTCCATTATCGCCAATTACGTTTACGCCGAAAATAATCTCATTTTCCTGCGCATGAACAGCAGACGTAATATTTGGCTGTTGCGTATCGGGATCTTACTGATGGTGTTGATCGGCTCTCAATTGCGCATCCCGTTACTCTGGCATGTGGCAGATGTAATGATGGCGTTTATGGCTATCACTAACATGACGGCGATTCTGCTACTGTCTCCCGTCGTCACCCTTATCGCCGCCGATTATCTACGCCAGCGCAAGATGGGAGTGATGCCAGTGTTCGATCCGAAGCGTTATCCGGATATTAACCCGCAGCTCGCGCCCGGCGCATGGGATGATAAAACGGGATCGTAAATGACAATCGCAACTATTGATCAATTGCAGGCCGTTTTTTGTTACAGTCAGCGGAAATTTTCCTGCAAGGACTGACTATGCTGATTCTCATCTCGCCCGCGAAAACGCTGGATTATCAAAGTGAGCTGGCCACTACGCGCTACACACAGCCTGAATTGCTGGATTATTCGCAGCAGTTGATTAAGGTTGCGCGTAAGCTTAGCGCGCAGCAAATCAAAGCCCTGATGGGTATCAGCGATAAGCTTGCCGACCTGAACGCCACCCGCTTTCACGACTGGCAGCCGGACTTTACGCCGAAAAACGCCCGCCAGGCCATTCTGGCCTTTAAAGGCGATGTCTATACCGGCCTGCAGGCGGAAACCTTCACCGAGGCTGATTTCGATTTTGCACAGCAGCATTTGCGTATGCTCTCTGGTTTGTACGGCGTTTTGCGTCCACTGGACCTGATGCAGCCTTACCGTCTGGAAATGGGGATCCGCCTGGAAAATGCGAAGGGGAAGGATCTTTATCAGTTCTGGGGTGAGGTCATCACCAACACGCTGAACGACGCCATTAAGGCGCAGGGCGATGACATCGTGGTGAACCTGGCATCCGATGAGTACTTTAAATCAGTCAAAACGCAAAAACTGAACGCGCAAATTATCAAACCCGTCTTTCTGGACGAGAAAAACGGCAAGTTTAAGGTCATTAGTTTTTACGCCAAAAAAGCACGCGGCCTGATGAGTCGTTACATCATTGAAAACCGCCTGACAAAACCAGAGCAGTTAACCGCGTTTGATAGCGAAGGCTATTTCTTTGATGAAGAGCTGTCCGGCAAGGGCGAATTGGTCTTTAAACGTCACGAACAGTAAGGCTGTGGCCCCCTCTCTGAGGAGGGGGCAGGATAAGCGAAGAGATTAATCGTGGCGCCAGTCCGGCCCCGGACGATGGTCATCGTGGCGATCATCATGATGGTCGCCACGGAAGTCGCGACGGTCGTCACCGTGCGGGCGCCAGTGGTTTTCGCGCCACTCGTAGTGTCTGCGCCACCAGTCATGATCGCGCCAGTGGTCACCATCCCAGTAGTTGCCGTGACGATCCTGATCGCCGATTTGCAGTTTTACTGCTGGCACAAGGGTAATTTCAGCAGCCTGTGCCGCCAGCGGAGCCACCATCAACAACGAAAGCGCGAAGAATACAGGTTTCAACATGGGTTACTCCTTTGTTCATCTTGCCCGTAGTGGGCCGATGTGAGGAGCTTAAGCAAAGTGATGGCGGCTTGTTATTCTCTGCAATCCTAATCTCTAAGTGCCCGCATTTTATGGGAATTCCTCCGTTTTTCCTGCCATATTCCTCCTTAATTTCTCCGTATTCAGGCGTAAAAAAACCGGGCAGCGATTACGCTCACCCGGTTCTGGTTTGAGACGAAGCGGATTACGCTTTGCTCATCATCAGCTTACGCAATTCAGCGAAGTCCGCAGGCAGATGGTGCGACAGCAGTTCCAGATCTGCGCGCTCTGCCAGTTCTTTCGGCAATGGCAGTGTTTCGCCGAGAATCTCTTCGACGCTCTCTTTGAATTTCGCCGGATGCGCGGTCCCCAGGAACAGGCCGTACTCGCCCGGATGCAGTTGATCGCGCAGCGCACGGTAAGCAATGGCCGCATGCGGTTCAGAGAGATAACCCTTGCCTTTCAGCTCACGCATGGTCTCTTTGGTCGTTTCGTCGTCCACTGCGGCATAGCCCAGTTCGTTCAGACGCCAGATTTTACGGCGGAACAGCTCTTCCACGCGCGGCCAGTTGTTCGGCTGGCTGACGTCCATCGCGTTCGACAAGGTTGCCTGTGTCGCTTTTGGCTTCCACTCACCGTCCTGCAGGAAGCGCGGTACGGTGTCATTCGCATTGGTCGCCGCGATAAAACGCTTAATGGGCAGCCCAAGCGATTTCGCCAGCAGGCCCGCCGTTAAGTCGCCAAAGTTGCCGCTCGGCACGGAAACAACTAGCTGATTACGCGCCTCTTGTGGCAGTTGCGCCACCGCTTCAAAGTAGTAGCAAATTTGCGCCAGCAGGCGGCTAATGTTGATGGAGTTCGCTGAGTTCAGGCCCAGCGCCACTTTCAGTTCTTCATCATCAAAAGCCTGTTTTACCAATGCCTGGCAGGCATCGAAATCCGCGTCAATGGCGACGGTTTCGATATTGCCGCCCAGCGTACAGAACAGCTTTTCCTGTAGCGGACTGATTTTTCCGTTCGGGTAAAGGATCACGACACGAACATTTTTCAGGCCGTAGAAGGCATGCGCCACTGCCGCCCCGGTATCACCGGAGGTCGCAGTCAGGATCGTCACCGGCTTGTCGCCGCTGATGGTGGTCAGCATTTGCGCCATAAAGCGCCCACCGAAGTCTTTAAACGCCAGCGTCGGGCCATGAAACAGCTCCAGGCAACCAACATCGCTCTCAACCGGCTGTACGGGTGCCGGGAACGCAAACGCATCCCGAACGCGCGCTTCCAGAATGTCCTGCGGAATTTCATCACCGATGAACGCCCCGAGGATTTTGGCGCTGCGCGCAACGAAATCCATGGTCAGCATGTCATCAATTTCAGTCAGGCTGAATTCCGGCAGGTCATGCGGGAAAAACAGCCCCTGGTTCTTGCCAAGCCCTTGCGTGACGGCCTGCGCGAAGCTGACCTGTTCGTTGTGATCTTTTAAGTTATAGAGTTTCATTGGTTATCCCACTACTCGTGCACCCGTCGTGTCCAGACGGCAAATATGAACAAAGCCTTCCTGATTTTGCAAATAGTGTTTGCTCAGCCAGTCTGCCACACGTTGCGCTGTTTCCGTTTTATCGCACAACGCAAAAAGCGTTGGGCCGGAACCAGAAATACCACAGGAGAGCGCCCCCATTTCGGCGACCGCCTGACGTGCCTCATTAAACCCAGGCAGTAATTTCATGCGATACGGCTCAGCAATAACATCTTTCATCAGTTTCGCCGCAAGCTGGGGCTGACGGGAATAGCAGGCGTGAATAAAGCCCGCCAAATGCCGGCCATGAGCAATACAGTCCTGACGACGATACTGCGCAGGAAGGATAGCGCGGGCCTCCGCGGTAGAAACTTTGATGCCCGGATAGGCCAGCACCCACAGCCATTCATCAAAGCCTGGCACCTGCTGGCTGATAATGCCGTTTTCCTCGATCATCAATTGCATGCCGCCAAGGTAGCAAGGCGCCACGTTGTCGTAATGCACGCTGCCGGAAATGCGCCCTTCCAGCTCGCCCATCAGCGCCAGCATTCGGGTCTCATTTAACGGTTTGCCGCAATACTCGTTCATAGCCACCAGCGCCGCGACAACAGAACAGGCACTGGAACCCAGCCCTGAGCCAATCGGCATGTTTTTTTCCAGCGTCATTGCCACAGGAACCGTTTTGCCAATCTCCTGGCAGAAACGCTCCCAGCACTGGTAGACAATATTTTCCCGAGGTTCTGTCGGCAGTTTGCTGGCAAAACGCCCCAGATTTTTCAGGCTAAAACTGTCCGCCGCCTCAACTGAGACATTATCACCCAACAGCGTGCCATCTATCGGCGTAACCGCGGCGCCCAGCACGTCAAAACCCACGCTCATATTGGCGCTGGAGGCCGGAGCATATACTTTCACCATCTTAAACTCCCAACTTCCAGGACAGCGTACGCAGCAAGTCTGCAAACACCCCTGCCGCAGTAACATCATTACCCGCACCATAGCCACGCAGGACCAGCGGCAGCGGTTGGTAATAGTGGCTATAAAACGCAAGGGCGTTTTCGCCGTTTTTCACTTTGAACAGTGGATCATTACCATCCACTGCGGCAATTTTCACCCGACAGGTGCCATCTTCTTCGATGTTGCCGACGTAGCGCAGCACTTTGCCTTCGTCGCGCGCTTTCGCCACCCGATCGGCGAAGTGATCGTCAAGCTGCGGCAGACGCGCCATAAAACTTTCAACGTCACCGCTGTCATCGAATGTAGCGGGCAGCACAGGTTCAATCACAATATCGGAAAGTTCCAGCTCACGCCCGGTTTCACGAGCCAGGATCAGGAGCTTACGCGCCACATCCATACCGGAAAGATCGTCACGAGGATCAGGTTCGGTGTAACCCATTTCACGTGCGATTTTAGTCGCATCCGACAGGCTCATCCCTTCATCGAGCTTACCGAAAATAAACGATAGCGAACCAGAAAGAATGCCGGAGAAACGTTGTAACTCATCACCCGCATTGAGCAGGTTTTGCAGGTTTTCGATAACCGGCAAGCCCGCGCCCACGTTGGTGTCATAGAGGAACTTCCGGCGTGATTTCGCCGCCGCATGGCGCAACTGATGGTAGTAAGCCATCGATGAGGTGTTGGCCTTTTTGTTGGGCGTCACCACATGGAAACCTTCGCGCAGGAAATCGGCATACTGATCGGCCACTGCCTGGTGTGACGTACAATCTACAATAACCGGGTTCAGCAGGTGATATTCTTTCACCAGCCGAATCAAACGGCCCAGGTTGAAAGGCTCTTTGGCCTCAGCAAGCTCAGCCTGCCAGTTTTCCAGATTTAACCCGTGTACGTTGGTGAGCAACGCTTTCGAGTTTGCCACGCCGCAGACGCGCAAATCGATATGCTTACTTTTGAGCCATGCCTGCTGACGCTTAAGCTGTTCGAGCAGCGCACCACCAACACCGCCCACGCCAATCACAAATACTTCAATAACCTGGTCGGTGTTGAACAGCATCTGGTGCGTGACGCGCACACCCGTAGTGGCATCATCGTTGCTTACCACGACAGAAATCGAACGCTCGGAAGATCCTTGCGCGATCGCCACGATGTTGATATTGGCACGCGCCAGTGCAGCAAAGAATTTCGCGGAAATGCCACGCAGAGTACGCATGCCGTCACCCACGACAGAGATGATAGCCAGACGCTCCATCACAGCCAATGGCTCCAGCAATCCTTCTTTCAGTTCCAGATAAAATTCATCGCCCATTGCACGCTGCGCGCGGACGCAATCGGATTGCGGTACACAGAAGCTGATGCTGTATTCAGAGGAGGACTGGGTAATCAGCACGACAGAGATGCCCGCACGCGACATCGCGGCAAACACGCGCGCCGCCATGCCAACCATGCCTTTCATCCCCGGACCTGAAACACTGAACATCGCCATGTTATTCAGGTTGGAAATACCTTTGACCGGCAGGTCATCCTCGTCAGAGGTGGCGCCAATCAGAGTACCGGGTGCCTGCGGGTTACCGGTATTTTTAATGAGGCAAGGGATCTGGAATTGAGCGATAGGGGTAATGGTACGCGGGTGGAGCACTTTCGCACCGAAGTAGGAGAGTTCCATCGCTTCCTGGTACGACATGGATTTCAGAAGACGGGCATCCGGCACCTGGCGTGGATCACAGGTGTAGACACCGTCAACATCGGTCCAGATTTCGCAACAATCCGCACGCAGGCAGGCAGCCAGAACCGCAGCGGAGTAATCAGAACCATTACGCCCCAGAACAACCAGCTCACCTTTTTCGTTTCCGGCAGTGAACCCTGCCATCAACACCATATGGTCGGACGGGATACGGCTGGCGGCGATGCGGCGCGTTGACTCCGCAATATCCACCGTAGACTCAAGATAGTGCCCAATAGCCAGCAGTTTCTCGACCGGATCAATCACACTCACCTTATGACCGCGCGCTTCAAGCAACCCCGCCATAATGGCGATAGAGAGCTTTTCGCCACGGCAGATTAGCGCCGCATTGATACTGTCAGGGCATTGCCCCAGCAGGCTTATCCCATGCAAGACGTGTTTGATCTGCGCAAATTCTTGTTCGACAAAGGTTTTTAACTGTGCGAGGGGAAAACCAGGCTGTGCATCCGCCAATCCTTGCAGTAGCTCAGAAAAAATACGTTCGGCATCGCTAATATTTGGTACGGCATCCTGACCTCCGATCGTTTTTTCGATCATGGCGACCAGGTGATTGGTGATTTTCGCCGGGGCAGATAACACAGTTGCCACCTGCCCCTGCCTGGCATTGCTCTCCAGGATGTCGGCAACACGCAGAAACCTTTCCGCATTTGCCACTGATGTACCGCCGAACTTCAACACTCGCATGGTATTACCCCTTGATCTTTGCTCGAAAAAAAAGCCCGCACTGTTCAGGTGCGGGCTTTTTTCTGTGTTTCCTGTACGCGTCAGCCCGCACCGTTACCTGTGGTAATGGTGGTGGTAATAATAATGGTGACGGTGCTGGTGCGTTTCATGGATGTTGTGTGCTCTGTAATTTTATTCTGTCTGTGCTCTGCCTATATTGGTTAAAGTATCTGCCGCCTTAAGTCAACGAATTTTTAGTTTTCAGCTATTTTGCGC